>Ga0315281_10001336_pt1 | contig 36139 bp, 34 predicted proteins | sample YL17G07_0_MG_FD_204540 | JGI IMG/M metagenome (GOLD analysis project Ga0315281, IMG submission 204540) | Sediment microbial communities from Yellowstone Lake, YNP, Wyoming, USA - YL17G07_0 | ecosystem: Environmental > Aquatic > Freshwater > Lake > Sediment | place: USA: Wyoming | collected...
TTGAACTCCTGATCAAATTTCCTCCTGCCACCGCTACTGTCTTGCATCTCACACCTCCAAGGTATATTTTACCTAACCTTTCGGTGTGTCCGCTAAACCAGGGGAAGATCATCTTCAACCTTTGGTGAATGATACATATTATAGATAGATTCCACAGCATTATTCAGATTTCCGCAATAATAGTCTTCGTCACGATTGTATACCACATCACAAGCAAACACGTCTCCATTCCAGTGGATTAGCATCTTGTGATAGAGGGCAACGCAGGGTTTATAGACTTCCTTGATGGTAGTCTTCGGATAATATGGCTTAATTTCTTTCAAATGTTTGACCCGCGACAAATCGATAAGATCAATATCTATCTTATCCGCATACGCTAAAAATTCCTTAACATAATGATTTACATTCAGTTTGAATTCGCCGCTGTAATAGTCAAAGACACAAGGGAATATGGAGAGATATGGTTTTTTACAGCCCATTTCTTTCCTGATGCGATCGGCCATGATGACTTTTTGGCGAAAATCCTTATCCCAGTCACTGTTTCTTCGGATCTCGTTGTGATCTACCGCAGACAACCCTGAAGATGAAAATCTTATCTCATCAAGTCCGCTTTTACAAAAGGATCGCATCATGTCCTCATTTAAAAGACTCGCATTCGTAAATATAGTTGTTCTGATGTTTTTTGATTTGCAGAGTTCGATAAAACTGGTCATTTCTCTGTGAACCAACGGCTCTCCAAATCCTCCAAAGCGGATCGATGCACCATAACGGGAGGCCTCAGCGACGATCTTTTCCATGATGTGCCCTGACATGAAACCCGTTTCGCGGTCCATCAAGCGCATATTACAGTAAATGCATTTGTTCTGACAAACATTGACCGGTTCGACGGTCAATATCTTGGGGAACAGAAGTTTATCCTTGTTTTCAAACGGGAAAAGCCACTCCGGAGAGTTCCATAGGTCGTAATAAGGATCGTCTTGACACCTTGTTTTATAATAAATCATCTTTAATCTCCAAAATCCATTATTCTGATGCATACAGTAGTTTACAGAGTCGGACTTCTGAAACCAAACCTTTAAAATAACTTACTCTTCCATCCTCGTTTTTAGTGGCGGTACATCTCCCAATAAATCCGTTCGAGGTTTGAAATCGTCAACGTACAATCCCTTAATAATACTGTCAACACGACAACCATTATTATCTATGAATTTATTTTTAAACCTCCCTTCGTTGATATAACCATTTTTTAAAAGAACTCGGTTAGAAGCTTCGTTTGCTGCGAAATGTTCACTATATAATTTGCAGATACCTAATTCATAAAATACATAATAGGTTACACCATGTATTGCTTCTGTTGCATATCCTCTTCCTTTTGCCGATGGGTGGCCGATTACAAATGAGAGTTCTGCATAGAGATGATCCTTATTGATAACGGGGAGTGTAACTGTTCCTACAAGCCTCATCCCTCCTGAATCATAAACTCCAAAATGCATGGAAGATTCGATATCGATTAATTTAAGCCGAATATACTCTCGCATACGATTAAATGTGGGTGGGTTAAATCTTACGTCTAAAAACTTGATCATTTCCGGATCATTCATCCATGTTACGTAATCCCAAGAAATATCCTTCAATTCTATGTCCCTTAGAACTAGTCTTCTTGTTTTGAGAATTGGTAATTTATCCTTTCTCAATATAATATCCATAATATTATTTCAACTATCAAACAAAAACAATCTTACAACTTTTGAACTTATTAACCTTCCCCCCTAAAGCTATATTTTATCTGATCGCCAATGCCCATAAATTCCAGATAATATTCAATCCATTTGTAAACTTTTGCCCCTCATTGGTATCAAGCGTCCAGGAGCGAACGACATCTTCCCGTTTTTCCAGCTTGAATGGAAGCTCGAATTTATGAGGCGTCAGTTTTCTACCTTTTTTTTCTACAAACTTGGATATCCCTTTTATAGAATGCTGATTCCATCCATATCTCCAATTTTCTTTTTCATCGTATCTTCGATACCTGGATATGATGTCATATTCCGATGTTGAAAACCCGTTTGTCAGGATTAAGATACCCTTACCTTTCAAATGGTCAAATAAATTCTCCAGAAATACAGAATAATCGTCAAAGCATGATATGAGGCCTGTGGCAGTAATAACATCATATTTACGATCCAGCTTGAAGTTTTCGGCAGCCCCCAAATGAAAGTTTACGCCTGTAAGACCAGGAAATTCTCCGGCTAACGAGATCAGTGTCTTGCTGAAATCGACGCCAGTATAATCAATTCGATATTTATTGAATTTTCCTTTCGGATAATAAAGGAATTCGCCCTTTGCACAGCCCACGTCGAGAATAGATATATCGTCTTTCAGGGCCAACCCGTTTTCGATAATGTTACCGACAAACTTGAAAATCTCCTTCGGCGGCTCATAATCACCGTCTTTGTAATGATGAACGTCTTTATACAGTTCTTCCATGGATAACCTTCCTTATGATTTCTTCAGCGCCATCACCCATATCGAATGGGATGCTATCTAGATATTTCAAATCATCCTCGGTATTCACGTCAAGCTTTATATCCGGATAGGCAATAGCCGGGGTTGCTTTAAACGTTCCAATGCTGTAAGTTTCCGAATGGTTCCAGATATAATTGAAGATATGCTCTCTTTCTTCCTGCAACGTAACCTTCTCATGCAATGCCTGGAGGGTCCCGTTGGATACAATTTCTCCTCCCAGCCCATCGGGGTACAGGTTGTCAAATTTAGAGACAACATTAAAGGCATAATCTGGTCTGTTTTCCATAAAATAAGTTATAAGATTATCAAGTTCATCAGGGCATATCAGAGGATTGTCAGCACAAACGCGGACAACTGTTTGCAAACCATATGCACGGGCTGCCATAGCAAACCTCTCCAAAACGTCATCCTCACTACCCCTGAAAACAGAGACTCCTAACTCCCGGGCTTTCCTCTCCAGGACATCATTCTCCCTATTTATCGATGTTGCCAGAATAACAGTATCAGTCAGCCTTGCCTTCATGGACCGCCGCATGACCCATTCAATGATGGGAATGCTATTTAAAAGCGCCATCATCTTGCCGGGGAACCTTTGCGACCCCATTCTTGCCTGGATGATAATTCCTGTCATTCACCGATCCGCTGACATACGGAGCAGTTGTTAAGACTGTCCGTCATAATACCTTCACGAACAAGCTGCATTCCCTCTGAATTCCATGCATCTGTAATGCTGGAGTCCCTGATGTTGCCGATTGGAATGTTCCGGCCGAAAAAATTGCAGCAGGGTAGGATATCTCCAGTTGCAAGGACGGCAACGCGCGACCATGGCGCCAGGCAGTCCCACTTTTTAGCTTTTTGTCTGTCAATCTGTTGAAGGGTATCATGATTGAAGTTATCGAAAACCTGTATATCCACGATATCTACGCGTTCACGCCAGAAGGTAATAAAAGTATCTTTCTCTCCCCGGTTGGCCTGCATCTCAACAAACGATACCCGGACGATAGGGAGTACGGCATTTCTTCTTTTCTTTTCTGCAATGAACGCCAGAAGGTTCTCTTTCACTTTCTGAAAGCCCTTACCTCTAAGGCATCTGTATGTATCCTCGGAAAAAGCGTCTACGGAAACAAACAGATTGACTAGACCGCTCTCAAATATCTGGTCGGTGAATCTATGAAGAAGCAATCCGTTCGTAATAATGCGGCTGTCTATGATTCCCCGGTCATGGGCGTAACGTACCATATCGAAGACATCCGTACGAATAAGGGGTTCTGCAAAAGCTCCAAGATTGACGGACATGAGCCCCTTGGATGCGCCTTCGTCGATGACACTCCGATAGTCGGACAAGTCGAGAACCGATCCGGTATTGATGGGATATCTGATTTCGCGATGCTTTTTAGTATTGCGGGGGCACATTGCGCAGGCCTGATTGCAGCGGTCATTGACCTCAAAATCGATGTGAACGGGGAACTCGGGAACGTGTGCCAACGACGTCCCTTCCCATGCCTTGCGATAAGCTATATAAGGGTTGCCCAAGATGTTTCCCAGGATACCCTGAATATCTTTTTCCGAATATCGGCTTATGTTGTCCAGAATATTCGTCATGATATGGGGTGGCGCAAAACCCAACAACCGTTTTCCTTTTTCCACAGATGCTCGGAACGGAAGGCATCACAGGTCTCATCGAATTCTTCCTCGGTCATATCCATGTATTCCAGTGATTCCTGAAAATACATCTTGGGGTATTCACCGTCAAACTTCCTGACAAGCGCAACCCCCTCGTCCCTCGTAATCTTTCCGTTTCGAATTTCCTGGGCAGCGTCGTACATTGCCCGACCTATGCCGAATTTCACATGCATGGTGTAAAAATTGATTGGCGGCAGTTTGTCGTCAAGCTCTGTGTATTTGCTGTAAGTCCCTTCCGACCGCTCTTCCGCTGCCTCAAACCCGATATTTTCCACTGCGTAATAATAGCATTCCTGTGGGTCCCAACTCAAATAATGGCCTAGATAATGGACCCGGGTCCCGGCCCTATACATTGTCCCGGGATCTATCGGCAAATAAGCGTTGACGTCGTTGGGCGTCATGCCGTGTTCTTTGATCAGATTGGTGACGGAAACCCCTCCCAGATAAATTTTATCGTAATCGTTTTCCAGGGCAAAACGTTCAACAGTCATAACCTCTTCATCCGTATCCTGGGGATCACCGTATTCGACATTGCTTTCCCCGTACATAACCAGGGGGATATTAAACGCAATGGACATCCGGGGGCCGAGATTCTTCTGGCCGAAAACGAAAGGTTGGAACGGATGGAGCAGATTTTTAAAAGCCAAACTTGTCAACCGGCGATGGATCTTGCCGTTCGGCGTATAGAGGATATTATCCAGCCCCCCCGCATGGATCATCTTTTGCAGATTGTTCCAGCCGACCATTCTGTACATGTGCGGTGCCCACGTCACGGTGAGAGGGTGCATGTTATATTTGTATTTCAGAATATGCGCGGCATAGACGCTGTCCTTCCCGCCGCTTGCCGGAACGATGACATCGAACGAACCGTCATGTTTCCGGTATTTATCGAGCAATCGCTTGAGTTTTTCTTCCCGTTCCTTCCAGTCGATTTTTTTCTTGATTTCATCGTAACGGCAGGCTGCACAGACACCGTCTTCATCAAAATCAATATATGTCCGAGCACCGTCGACATTTTTATATTCAATTGAGGTGTTAGGTTTCTGGTTGGACATAACGCACACCTTGCAGTATTTTACATCGCGAGGGAGATTATATTTAACTTCCCAATTAGCTTCGTCCATTAATTTCCTCCTGCACCACATCGATAAAATTTTTCACGATCTGTATACCGCTTGCAGAACTTTTTTCCGGATGAAACTGGCATCCGACAATTTTCCCTTTACCGATAACCGCAGCAAAGTCGGCATTTCCATATGTTACAGTCGCCAGGGTCTCAAGACTGTTAAGTGGTATTGCGCAATAGGAATGGACAAAGTACATATCCCTGATGAGTATTTGTTCCAAGAAGCGGGAGTCTTGTTGCAGATGAATATCATTCCAGCCTATGTGGGGGACTTTTGCGGTGAGATCGAATCCCTCCAGGCGTTGCAAGTGTTTCACTCCTCCCTTAATGAGCCCCAGGCCTTTATGAAAACCGAACTCTTCACTCCAGTCCATCAGCAATTGCATGCCGAGGCAAATACCGAGGATCGGTCCGCCGTTATGGGCGAATCGCCTTATAGCGTCATCCAGTCCCAGCCCTACGAGCCTTGCCATCCCGTCGCCGAAAGCCCCGACGCCCGGCAAAATGAGCGCATCGGCATCCAGTAACGCTTGAGCGTCATGGCCGATGCGGACCTCCTGGCCGCAGTACCGAAAAGCGTTTGAGAGATTATATAGATTCCCGAGGCCATAATCGACGATGATCATCTGCATGTTACAAACGGACCTGTATGTGGTTCTGCATCAGGAAAGCCTTCGTCTCCGGGATGGAGAACATTCCGTAATGATATGCGGATCCGATTGCGACGGCATCTACACCGGGAATGGAAAAGGCGGACAGGACATGCTCCATTTTCCCAACACCGCCGCTGACGATGAACGGCACCGGACATATGTGTGCGACTGCCCGGATAAGATCCATATCTATGCCGTTTTTTGTTCCATCCCGATCCACAGATGTCAGCAAAACTTCGCCGATGCCATAATCAAGAGCTTCTTGTATCCACCCCAGAACCTCTCTGCCACTTTTTTCGCGGCCGGATTCCGTGTACGCCTCCCATTTCTGATCACCGATTTTTTTGGCCTCTATGGAAAGCACTATGCACTGTGCCCCGAATTTGTTTGAGGCCGCCCTGAGAAACGCCGGTTCCCGGACGGCAGCCGTGTTGATGGCGACCTTATCGGCTCCGGAATTCAGGATTTGTGTAATATCTTCCAGTTTTCTGATCCCGCCTCCGACCGTCATGGGAACAAAAACCTGCCGGGCCGCCTTGCTGATGATCGCATTCAGGCTGTTTCTCTCATAAAGTGAGGCGACGGTATCCATGTAAAGGAATTCATCGGCCCCTTCCTGATAGTATTGATGGGCAAAGGCATCGGGTTTTCCGACGACCCGGAGTCCCTCAAGATGAATACCCTTAACGACAGTGTCGTTCTTGATGTCAAGACGCAGTATGATTCTTACTTTTTTCATCCAGAAAGGTCTCTAATGCCGCATAGGCGCCCATCAAGGGTCCTGTGGATTGCCAGTATTCAATCACCACATCATATTTTCTTCGATGGTCTTGAATTAGATTACACATGATTTGGAATTCTTCCTGACCCGGCACATCATGGAAATCTATGGCCTCGTCGTCGTTTATAATGGAAATCCTGCTGAGATGAAATTCCCGGACTGTATCCGGATCAAAACGCAGGAGATGTTCGGCGAAATCCTCTTTTTGGTTGTATGCCGTGACCTGAGCGTGTCCCATATCGAGAACAAGGCCTAATTCATATCTTGCACAGATGTCATTATAGAATTCCGGTTCGCAGACATTCTCATATGCGCCGGTGGGATAGTAATTCAGATTTTCCACCGCTATTTCACAATAGAAAGGCAACTTGCTCCTCAACCATGCGATTCTCTCTGAGCATATTGCATGTATCTCTTTTACACTTAGTTTGCCGCCGATGCCGACATACCGGTTGTCAACGGTTTTCACGCGTCTGAAGCAGGGCCCTACATCAAAGGAAAAACGCCGGATATGATTTTTTCTGATGATTTCGAAAGCGTTCTGCTGCTCAAGTACCGGCAAAAAGGTGTCATCCACCAGAGACATGCCGGAATGAAATATCGTATCCTTGGCAATAGGGCGGTACCGATCAAACCACTTCTGCTCGACAGTTGTGAAGCGGTCCGTGAAGGCAGCAGGCAATTCGTGGTAAAGGGAAAAGACACCCAGAACGGGATTAATACTAGCCATTGATATCGCTTTGCGTAATGATTTTCCCCTGGGGGATATGTCGGCGGAGCCGCTTGCCTATTAGAAACGCATACCGGTCGGCATCATACCCCTCATTATAGTCGTTGACTCTCAGAAGCAGGAGGTCCGCGTCTTCAATTGCACTACCTTGAGAGATATCACGTCGGGCTGCAAATTTCCGTCGGATCAGCTTCTTAATCTTTTCCTCACCGTCCGAAAGAGACTTTTCTTCGGAACCGAGGGCAGCTTTTATATGCGTTCCCTCTTTCTTCAATCTCGCAAATTCTTCAGGAAGGATGGACATTTCGTTGTCTCCGCCCGGCAGAGAGCGGTCAATAGTAAAGTGCTTTTCGATGATTTCAGCGCCCAGGGCGATAGCGGCGAGAGATGCCTCAATACCGGGTGAATGGTCAGAAAATCCGATTGCGTGATGATAACGTTTTTTTAGGGTCCTTATGAAGCGGAGATTCAGTTCATCGAAGCCTGCCGGATAATTAATGACACAATGGAGAATGGAAAAGACCGCCTTTCGCTTTTCCAGAAAATCGACCATGCAATCGATCTCGTCGAGAGACGCGCCACCAACGGAGATGATGAGTTTCTTCCCCAGGCCCACAGCCTGTTGCAACAATTGCGTGTTATTCATGTCACCCGAGGCAATCTTGACCGTATCCACGCCCATGCGATGCAGAAAGGACATACTGTCTTCATCAAACGGGGTTGCCAGAAATTTCCCTCCCCGCTCCTCTATATGATCCTTCAATTCCTCAAAGGCCTCGAACGACAGACTTTCGGAGATGAAATCATCATAATAAATACTGTTCCTGTCGACAAATTTATCGATATGATATATCTGGAACTTGATATAATCAGCCTTTGCATCCAGCGCGGCGTCAACCATCTTTAGGGCCAGGCGCAGATCGCCGTTGTGATTGCTTCCGATTTCAGCTATGTAGGTTATGTCCATTGTTTCCATCGTTCATGCGATGTCCTGTTGATCTCTGCCATGGGGCGACATGCGGGGAAATATTCATTGGTTGTCATCGTTTCAATGGCAGGCTGCCGAGCGTTTTTCAATGATATAATGCCCCATAACCAGCACATCCAGACCGCTCGTGAAGAAGGTCCTGATGGCATCTTCCGGAGAATTTACAATTGGCTCTCCTTTGATATTGAAGGACGTATTGATCAAGACCGGAACTCCCGTTTGTTCCCCGAAAGTCCTGATCAACTCATGAAATAGCGGGTTATCTCCTTTATCCACCACTTGTAGTCGTCCGGTGCCGTCTTCATGAACGGCTGCGGGAATTATACTGCATTTGGATTTCTTAATCGTATAGACTTTTTCCATGTAGGGTACACTTTCATCATCGGGAATCTCAAAGTAATCTGAAACACTCTCTTTTAGAATCGAGGGCGCAAATGGACGAAATAACTCGCGATACTTCACCTTCATGTTGATGATATCCTTCATGTCCGCCCTTCGGGGGTCGGCAAGAATGGATCGATTGCCCAAAGCCCTTTGTCCGAACTCCATTCGGCCCTGATACCAGGCCACAACAGATCCTGACGCGATCAATGCAGCGGTTTCGCCTATGAATTCATCTGAATGTCTATAGGGGATTCCGTACTTGTCAAGGCTGTCTTTTATCTGGTCGTCGCTCCAGGATGGACCCAGGAAGCTTGTACGATCCTGCTGTTCAGGGCGATTGTTGCCCAGGATGTCATGATAAAGATACAAGGCACATCCGATGGCATTACCGCTGTCATCCGGAGCATACGGAATAAATACGTGTCTGAAGGGAGTATTGCTACTGACTTTTCCGTTGGCCAGGCAGTTCATGACAGATCCTCCGCAAAGGCAGAGGTGCGTTTCCCCGGTCAACACATGTAGATGGTTGAGGCAATGAAAGAACAGTTTTTCAAAAAGCTGCTGAGCGGACGCAGCTAGATCGTAATGCTTCTGCTCCAGGGGGCTGTCTTCCTTCCGGGGGGCACCCAGTAGAGCGCACATTTTAGGTGAAAACAGGCTGGGTTGATCGAAATTATAATGGTTAAAGTAAGCTAAATCCAACTCGTATCTGCCGTCCGGCAGGATCGCGATGAGTTTGTTCAAGGCCTTTTCGTAATGGGACGGATCACCATAGGCTGCCATGCCCATCACTTTCCATTCGTCGGAATCCGGTGTATAGCCGAGGAATTCCGTCATCGTTTCATAGAAGGAGCCTATGGAGTGAGGAAACCATTGTTCCTGCAGGCCCGTGATCCTGTTTTCAACGGCGTTAAACCACTGTGTGCAGGTGCGTTCACCAAAACCATCTACGGACAGAATAGCTGATTTAGTGTAGCCCGAAAGATAATATGATAGCGCGGCATGAGACATATGATGCTGCACGTAATATATATTCAATTTCTTTGAGGCATCAAAGATTATCTCCTGGTGTATGTACTCATGATTATCCGGCCGGGCCATTCTCATCATATGGTTCGGCAGTGTATAGAGAATCTCCGGAAACCATCGATGAACATGCGAAAATCCTTTTTTAAACATGTTCATATTTATAGCCGGGTTCCATGCGATAGCAATCGCGTCGATATCATGCAATTCTAACTGCCTGCTCCTGAGGACAAAATCAATGGCGTAATAGGGAAAATCACGGGTCATTTTCTGCCGGGAAAATCTCTCTTCCGGAGCGGCTGCAGCGATTTCACCATCAACAAGTAGTGCTGCTGTCGAAATGTGACCGATGTTGATGCCAAGTATTTTCATATTCCAAACATTCCTTATCAACAACCCAACAGCAGGGATACAAGTTCATCAACGGATTTGTTTGCATGCTCCCATCCGTAGTAAATCGGCGGACACTGATGATTGGCCGCAATCCATTCGGCGTTTTCCATGTTCAGATTGATACCCTCAATCCTATAACCTAAATCATTTAAACCGAAAACCTGGCCGGTGATCTCTTTGAGTTGCGGGTAGCCGAATACGATGTATTTGTAATATCCTGAAATCATACCTTCGGGCAGCATTACTCTATTATCGAAAATAGCGTCATACTTGGCTGCCAGTGCCCGCTTCCATTCCAGTATTGCCGGGAGATTTTCAAGTTGAACAATACCGAGGGCGGCAACAAATTCGCTCATGCGATAATTGAACCCGTCCTTAATGGGATAAGTGACCTTCCCATCAATGACTTTTTTCCCGTAATTCCGATATTTTTCAATCCATGAGATAAAATCGGCATCCCTTGAAACAACCATGCCTCCTTCGCCGGTCGGCATTGTCTTTGTCGCATAGAAACTATAGACCCCGGCGAAACCGAAATGCCCGCCCTGCTTGCCGTTCCATGAGGCGCCGTGGACATGAGCGCAGTCTTCAATCAGATAGAGGTTGTTCTGCTTGCAGTATTCAGCAATCTGATCGATTTCAAAGGCTATATGTCCACCGATATGCACGATAATAATCGCGCGGGTGTCTTTCGTTACGCGCTTTTTCATATCCTCAAAACTTAGACACAAATCAGACCTGTTGTTGTCGGCATAAATGACTCTGCCACCGGCCTTTTTCACAGCCTGAGGAGTCGCCCAAAAGGTGTTTGCCGGGACAATAACATCTTTTCCTTTGACATCGATATAATCAAGGACCGCCAGAAGACCAGCCCCGCCATTTGCCACAGTACGTGCCGGGAGGCCAACGAATTCTCCAAAGTTCTCCTCGAAGGTTCTGGTCATTTCACCTTCAGACCAGAAGCTGGAATCGAACACGCGGTCGAGCAAATGATAGAATTTTTTTCGCTGTTTAGTTTCAAAAGGAATAATCATGATGGCTTCCTAAATAAAATTTATCGTTCTTATTCTCTTCAGCCTGTTGAATTCCATGTTGAATTTGGTCATTCTGCATTCAGGACAGTTTGCTGCGCAAAAGTTCCCATCCATGACCTGGCTGTTCTGTATTTTCCGTTCCTCGCCGTGCCAGATACTATGAAATGAATCATTATTAACATTACCGATGGGCTTCAGCCATTGGTGAATGTTCAGCCTGCCGCACATAAAAACCGAGCCGTCGGCAGTTATGACTGTCGACAGAGAATGGCACCTGCAACTCAAGTGATCATTACCCTTAATGATATTTTCTTGCATTCCGTCCGAAATAATGGAGAACCCTTCAGTTTGATACTTGACCAGATAGCTAAAATCATAATCCGGCTTCAACTCAGCATGATCGATAACCGGCCGGAATTGGATATAATTGACACCAGTCTCCCGAATTCGGATAATCAGGGATTCAATCTGCGATAGATTGTCTTTAGTAGCTACATAGCCGATACCGACGATCGGATTACATTTTGCATAATAGATAATGTTGCCGACGACATCTTCGAAACGATTTGATTTTTTCAAGCGCGCCATTTCCTCGTGGCACGAGGCATCAAGACTGACACGGATCCAGTCGAACTGATCAACGATATCTTTCTGCAGACGGATGGATCCGTTAGTAATAAGACCCAGGGCCAATCCTTTTTGACGAAAAAGGTTAATGGCTTCATTAAAATGATCAGCAATGGTCGGCTCGCCGCCGCCTTCGATAGTAACTCCCCTGGCCCCATGAGCCGCAAGATCACAGGCCAGATTATTGATGGTTGAAAGAGACATGTCGTCCTCCTGCGTTGATCGCAATTGCCTGTCCGAGCACCAGACACAGTTGAAATTGCACCGGTTCGTAAGCGAGAGTTCAACGCTTATGGGATAGGTCGGATCCGGACAGCCCGTCTCAACCTTGTGCAGTGCTTCAATTTTATGAGGGAAAAGAATAATTTTGTTCAGGCCGACTTCTTTTGTGCCCTCCTTCCTGTTGTGGCCGGCAATGATCTGATTGTCGTCGAAAAAGGGAATTATCGCATCATTGGATATTGTTGGAACGTGTTTTAAAATGTTATTAATGACGTCAATATCTTTCCGGTTCTCAAGGAGAACCCTATAAAGAGGACGTGGATTATCGTACTTTTTTGCATAAATATTGAAATCTTGCGGATTGGCGCGGATGTGAACAGTGCCCGTTTCCTGCTGATCAGTACTCAGTGCTTCAATATTCAGCTTATCGAAAATATCCGAGTGAAAAACCTCGCAGTCAGTCCCATAGATAACGCCGTAGTAATGTCCGTTGTAACTGTATTTACAACCATTTTCCGCATGGTCTCTGAGGAGTTTCTCCGCCTCGATGGGATCGAATAGTGGCTTATTACCGTCAACTTTTAAAATAAGACCTTTGTGCGGCTGGCAGGCATTTCTCAACCGGTCAAGAACATTGATCCGTTCACCTGCATAAGAGCTAATCTGAAGTCTTTCGGCCTCTGCTATTATGAGCCTGTCCTCCATACTGTCAGAAGTTGCAAGGACAATATGGTTAATCATTTTGATTTGCCTTAATGAATCAACAATGGTCTCAAGAACAGTCTTGCTGTTTGCCAGCCGGATCAGCGCCTTATACTCCATAACGCTTGATTTCCATGAACTCTGTATGACTGCGGTTACTTTATGCATTTTCTGATTGTCTCGGAGCTTATAACACGTGTGTGTATATCTATGTCAGCCCTCATAAGTCTACTGTTTCATGCATCCCAATCTCAAGAAATCAACCTCTGCCTGTGAAGACAAGCGCGGATCAGGCGCCTGGGCATGTCCCGCATAAACGTTAATCATATTATATATGGCTGACTTATTAATCATTCCGTCGGAGAACTCGTGATCCATTGCTTGAATCATACGTGCATATAGAATATCACCACCATGGGTACCGTCTACGAACTCGCAATCGGTTGACCCGAGTTTGCTTGGATCTGAGAAATCATAAACCTTAATCCCATTTTTCATGAAATAATCTCGGATGCCAAAGAAATGTGGATATGCTGCTCGTTCTTTCAGCATTAGGTCATTTACAGCTTGCATTACAGGGGGAATAATGACAACAGTCCTAATCCCAGCCTTTCTGAGCTTGTTCACAGAAACGATCAGCTTTCTCCCGAATGTATTTGAAATGCAGTCTGTATGGGTAAATCTTCCTTGGCCTTCTCTAATCATCTCGATTCGGTTATTGGGACTGTCTCTTCGATCGATGCGCCCATCCACATTGTAAAAATAAGATCCATCAGGACCAAAGCCTTCGTCAAATACATGAGCCATTAACCCTATACGACAATTCATATTTCCATCATTAAACAAATGATCAAGAAAATATTTAGTATGATTTTTTTTATTAATTATCCATTTGTAAGGCATAAGAACACTTGAAAAAGCTAAACCAGATTTCTCCTTTTCAATAGTATTTGCCCAAGCGTACGCTGGGGCCTTATCATTCAACCACCAAAAATCGATCCCGACAACAACTACTTTAGGACGCTGGTGGTGTTTGAGGACATCATCTACAGCTTCTTCAAATTGATTAACAGATCCAGCAATCCCCCCCAAATTAACAAAGCTCACATTAAATAAAGTTTGCCTCAACGCCATGACTCTCGACGAGCCAATGGCGATAATTTCTGCGTTGCTCTGAACCAGCAGTTTGCGTTTATAAATGGAAATAGGCTGATCCAGTGCTACTCCATACAAACAAAATTCTTTTTGTTGGAGTAACAAAATTTGATCAAGAGGATATAGTTCACCAATATTCCAAAGGAAAAGAAGCGATACAAGTGATGGAAATAAAAGACTGACAATTGCAACCAAGAAAGCTATGATGAAGTATAGAGTATTGTCCCTCACTGTTCTGCTTTGCTCCTAAAACTGGAAATAGAGAAACTCGCTATGTTTGTCAAGGAGAATAAGAGACGCAGAAAAAAACCAACCGCATAGCAAGCCCGTGGCGACAACAAAAACGCGACGAGGCCACATAATGATCTCCGAGAGTTGGGAAACGTTCTCCAGACGCTTTGCAATGCTTTGGGAGTTTGGAAGGAGCCAGACTATCGCCAAACCAGCACATACTCAACTGGCACAACTAGAAATGTCCATTTTTGTAACTGGCGCCCCTCCTTCAAAAACAAAACCTAAGCCTTGGGTTAAGAATTTTAGATGATTATTAAGAAATAGATATTCCAGTGACTGAGGCAGAGAAATACCACCAATTCCGATCATTCCCGATATAATGTGAAAGGCACTGGAAAGCGTATCTGAACGGAATATAACCCAAGCAACAACCACAGAGACAAACGTTATCGAACTCGAAGTAAGCGTCCCAAATTTCGTTATTTTTCGTGCAATGCCTATGCGCGTCATAAAACTCCGGAACCCGTGATTAATTGACAAATACAGGCCATGCAAGCATCCCCACACTATAAAAGTCCACCCAGCTCCATGCCATAGGCCTCCTAAAAACATGGTAATCATCAGGTTTAAGTAACGTCGGATTTGACCTTTTCGATTACCGCCCAGGGGTATATAGAGGTAATCCCGAAGAAAAACAGCAAGGCTTATGTGCCAACATCTCCAAAACTCTATTATATTTATCGCCTTATACGGAGAATTGAAATTAACAGGCAGTCGAACATTAAATAGTTGGGAGATGCCTATCGCCATATCGGAATAGCCTGAAAAATCGAAATAAAGCTGCAGTGTATAAGCTAATGCTCCTCCCCAAGCCTCCAACATCGTGGGGACAATCCCAGCACTGGATGCATCAAACACAGGGGTAACATATACAGCAAAATTATCAGCTAAAAAGACCTTCTTTGCCAAACCTATGGAAAAAAAGGTCAACCCTACGCATATATTTGACATATTAAATCGATACGTTTTCTTCAGAATAAATTGAGGTATGATTTGAGCATGGTGTAACACTGGTCCAGCAATTAAATGAGGGAAATACGTGACAAACAGCAGATAATGAAGAAAATTGTATTCCCGCACTTTCTCAGCATATACATCAACGAGAAACCCAATCTGTGTAAACGTAAAAAAAGAAATACCGAGAGGGAGAATAATCCTTCCGACAGTCAGATCCATGCCGGATATTTGACTGAGCGAGCCCAAAAAGAAATTTGTGTACTTGTAATAGCTCAGCAGCAAAAGATTAAAGCAGATGCCTATAATCAACAGTTTCTTGGATAGTCTTGGACGATCCTTCAATAGTGCATTTATTGCATATCCTGCCCCATAATTTAAAATAATGGAAATGCTCAATATAATGACATATTTGGAATTCCACCATCCGTAGAAAAAAAAGGATGCAGTACCCAAGAAAGCAGCAGCCATATCCCTGTTATACTTTCCGACCCTAAAAAATACGAGAAAGACAATCGGCAAGAAAACAAAAATAAATGAATATGAATTAAAGAGCATTGAGCAATATCAATTTATTGCGCGCTAATAAAAGACGTGCAAGCGTATATTTCGGATTCGTTATTCCTTCTTCCATTTTATGCCTAATCCTATTTTATTTTTCAGTCAACTAGTCCAGAAATCATGCGTTTTGTGCCATGGCGCAGACAAGATTCAGCGGCGTACTTCGGGTAAACGTCATAATGCTTCTTCATTAAAAAAGCACCCCTCCTGTATGCTAGCGATTATCAAACCTTTGACATTCAGCACTCCCTTCAACCATAAGGACATGATCAAAATGCTTTATATTATGTTGCCGGTGTGTAACCATTACTATACCTACCTTACCCTTTAATTCCTTCAATGCCTCTATAAAATTACCCTCTGTTTCAGCATCCAGGGAGGACGTAGGTTCATCCATAAAAATAAAATCACTTTCACGCATCAACGCCCTGGCTATAGCTATTCTCTGCCGTTGTCCACCGGACAAGTTCTGCCCGCTCTCGGAAATGCCTGAGTCAATCTTCTTTTCCCGCAGCATGACTTCCAATTGCGCCACGCTCACAGCCTTGTCGAGTCGTGACATGTCCGGACGTTCGTTACCCCAAAGTATGTTTTCGAGAATTGTGCCGGCGAATATGAAATTATCCTGCGTAATGTAGCTGACGCGCCTGTGCAGCGTGCTTATATCTATTGCATCATGCGGAATCCCGTTATAATAAATTGTCCCGGACGACGGCCTTATGATCCCGGACAGCATATCGAGGATAGTGGTCTTGCCCGACCCTGTCGGGCCGCAGATGGCCCAAAATTCGCCCTTGTGCATCGTTACCGACAAAGGGGCTTCGAACAGCGGCTTATCGCCGGCATAGCCGAACCCGACAGAATCCAGGACAATAGCTTTAAGCTCGGTATCGAGGGGCGTCCCTTCAACTGTTTGAGCTTCACAGGAATCCTTTATTGAGTTAATTCTGTCCAGGGACGGCAGAGAGCCGTACGCTACATGGAAGTTGTCGATAATAGACTTCATCTTCGGGACAAGCCGCGTAAAAACGACCAGTATCAGCGTTACATCGGCAAGCCTCCCGCCCTGAAGTCTTATATAGTAAAAGATAATCGCGCACAAAATAATATAGCCGACAAGTTCGGTCAGTTTTGTCTGGACGGCAGAGAGCACCTGCTGTTTGTAGTATTCATGGCAAACCGTGTAAATCCGGTCATTAAGGTACTTCATTACCAGGCTTTCCGCTGATCCGGCCTTTATACTCTTGAAGGCGCGCGCCACATTGACCAGTCCGTCCGTCAAAAGGCTGAATGCCTTGGACCATGCATGCCCCAATGAACTCGCTTTCTGCATCAGGGGATAAAACAATACCGAACTTGCTAAAAACAGCGCCATGCTTAACAGGACGATTTTACTGTCAATAATAAAAGCTAAATAAACAAGAAAAGCAGCCTGCACCACTTCGCTCAGCATCATAAAACAGTATTTTACAAGACCCTTGTACCCCTCAGCTTCATGCGTCACCGCGTTGATAAAATCTCCATGGTTCAGATCTCTCAGGGCATGCCATTGGGAACTAACCACGTTTTGCATCAATGAAGATCTCACGTTGAACTCCAGGTTCCTGAGAAACAATGCCTGATAAATCTGGAGCAGAATAAAAGCTGTTGCTGAAACAAAGCTAACACTCAAAAACAATATTAAATAATTAGTAAGGCCCGGTACTAATTCCAAAGTAAAGAGTATCCTATCAAAATATGCCGTTAGAATATCGGCTCCCTTATTTTGTGCCATTAGCGAATTTATTATCGGGTAAAGGCTTCCCAGTGAAATTGTTTGCATCAGTCCGACAAACGTTACACCAAGAAAAAAGAAAAGAGAGTGAAACGGATGCTGCACAGTTACTGTTTTGAAAAGATGTAATAATCTGAACAAAGTTTTATCCGGCCATCTTTAGTATAAAACGCAAATGATTTCCTGCACCTGCTGCATCTACTAGCGGCTGCAGATAATTAAACAGTGTGTTACAGGCCAATGCCAAATCCTTTTTATCAAGCGATTCATAAAAACTTTTTAAATCTCCGAGATCAATGCCATTGGTGCTATAGTAAGCAAGCTCAAGTTGCACCTTCTGTGCCAGAGTAAGAACAGCTTTTTCATTGAAATACGTCAAATGTTCGGCGGGAGATATAAGATTAGAATCCTCCCGCATGATACTAATTGCAAGGGAGTCAAAATTCGGGGTGAAGATAACTAAGATTCCATCTGACTGCAATAATCGTTTGCACTCATTTATAAGATGGATAGGATTCTCTACATGCTCAATAAGATCAAACATCGTAACAACATCAACTTTAATGTCGCATGGGATTTCACTAATAGCGCAGTCAAAAATCTTAATGCCTACTCTATCGGAAGTCCACTGAGCAAGGTGCTTCCCAAGTTCCTGGCCAAAAACTTCTGTCCCATATTCACGGGCAACCTCTAAAAACCAGCCGGTACCACACCCAATATCAAGCAATCGTTTCCCTTTGAGTGATCCAATTTGAGTTTGAATTAGTTCTATGCGCTCTTTGCCGAACCGTTCCTTTCGATATGCGGAATTACTCATATAGCTCTCAATGGCATGTGGGAGATAGATTTCATCAGAATAAATATCCTCAGTTCTTAAAGGAATCTTAGAAGAATAACGCAATGAGCAAGTATTACAGCACATAATATCAATCCCGAATTTTTTAAACTCAACTGTACAATTAGGGGACTTGCAGAGCGGACACCCTAAAACATCTCTCCATCCATGTTTCTTATTTACTTTTTCATGCTTTTCTCTAGTTGATCGTATTATTTTCGACAGAAATCCTTCAGGACGCATTAACTTGAGATCGATAGTTCTGAAATTTTCGATGCTACGTTGATACCCCATGACTTCTTTATCCCTTCTCTGCCGTTCTTTTTATTTTTTTTGATTGAGTATTGCCTCAGCAATCCTCATATCATCCATGGAATCAATATCTATAGAATCAATCTGCCTTATTACATAGGGAATACTTCTTTCTCCAAATCTGCTTTTCATCTTTTTAAAACTCCTGCCAGTAAAAGTATATATAACCCCGTTCAAGAAGTAGCATTTCGGATACTGCTGGCGCTGAGTTCTTCCTGGCATAATATACGCTTCCATTAGAAACTGCATCCTTCCAGCATCATCCCAGTAGACCATTTCAGCAGGATGTTCCATTGGCACTGAAACTGAAACGACACTATCAGCCCGCTTTTCAAGTAATAGCTGAATGCTTTCGTCAATATGCTTTGATGTCCTTAAAGGGGTTGTAGGATGCAACAACACAATTATATCAGGCTCGTAATTCTCTTTTTCCTTTAAAAGTTGGAGGGTGTATTGTAAGGCATCTTCAATATTTGAATCGTCCATAGCAAGGCTCTTTGGGCGTAAAAATGGCACATCTGCTCCCCACTCCTGAGCAATTTCTGCAATTTCTGGTGAATCTGTTGATACAATAGTTCTGCTTATCTTGCTCTGCAACGCCTGCTCTATTGAATAGGCGATCAGCGGTTTACCCGCCATCGGATATATGTTCTTCCTTGGGATCCCTTTGGATCCACCCCTAGCCGGTATAAACCCCAGGATATCCATAAACTCACCGCTGTCCAAAATAAACCGTTTCGTTGTGCTCGTCTCGTGCCTTCTTTCGTTAGTCATATTTTAAACCTTATTCGCTGCCCTAATTTCAGGGCCACCTCTGAGTGATACATTCTGATGTTACATTTAGCATGCTTCAATAAATCTTTTGACAAACTTTATCGCCTTTATATTTTCTTGTATCTTCCATGAGATATATGAAAAGCGAGGATCATCACCAGCTGACGTAACAAGGCGTTTTATTAAAATATAATCAATCACAAGTTCGGGGTAAAGCGTAACAATTTTCTTCGCCATCTTCTTAAAAGACGAATCCGTTATATTATATAGAGGCTTGAAGACTTTTGGTTTCCTGTTGCATATAAAATCAGCTATTGATTCTGCAATGAGCTTGGATGAAGGCTTACACCTGGGATAATTATAGTGCTTAAAAATAAACTCCTTCAGTCTATCCATATCCTTTGCAGGTTCTAATTGACCAGCAAAGGCTGCCTGACTATATTCATTAAATTGTTCCAAAGAATCAATTTGCCAAAAATATTGGTAGTAATCATAAATATATCCCTTTGGCAGTCTATTTAGAGCATCTCGATTTAAAATATTTTTAAGGGATACGACAGGAACTCCTTTGACTACAGCGTCAATTGCACTAGCTGACATGAATGTAAACAGAGCGCTTATATTCTCCAGCCACTCCGAAATTGTTCCTTCTTTTTTTATTTGAACTAGTCCATCAGATCTTTCGGTCAGGTATTTATAAGTGCTCTCAATTTCAAAAGGATGTGGTCTTAACTCACATCTCAACCTGTTCGGAATTACCACATCATTTATTATATTTATAAGAGTGCGAATAAAGGACGCTTCCCAATAAATCCACGATTCGGCATGTTCTGGAGGGGAATAAAAAGTACCGTCTCCTCCGCGGTATTCTGCATGGTATATCCATTTAATAAAATCCTGCTGACCACAAAATCGTAGAGTAGTTGTAAGTCCTATAAGCTTTTTCCCCTGGCTCGTTGATGGTAACATCCAATGGTCTGTACTTGGGTGACCGCAGGTAACAATTTGCCCCCTCTTGAAGGCATTACTTTCTACCAGCCACTCTGTCATCTGCTCTCCCCAGGAGAAAAACAGATCTGTATAAGCTGTATCACAAGGACATAATGACGTTCCGGCATGAATGTTAATTATTTGTTTCTTTTGACCATTCCCAGATTCGCTTGGCATAACAAAAGTAAAGCACTTGTCGTAAACCACCTTACAGCTCGGGCTACCTCCATTCGGGAAAAGGACAGCTTTTGGTTGATACTTATTAAAATAGTGGTTCCAGAGAAGCTTGCTGCAAATTTTTGAGGTTAAACCCAACTCGGCAAGATAATGTCTCACAAGAAGGGAACCGACTAATTCCCTACTACTACAGTCAACTAAAATTAATACATCAACAGTTGACATCAGCTTCTCACATGCTGAATAGTTTCCAGCACTGTCTTTGCAATGACACCAACCATCTCATCCGTTAACGCCGGATAAATCGGCAGATTGATTACCGTGGATGTAAAACGCTCGGCTACAGGACACTCTATTTTTCTGCATTGCTCACGCCCGCTCTTATATACTTCCTGATCGTATATGGGCATGGGGTAAGCAATCCTGGTGTCAATGCCCCTGTTTCTGAGCGCGTCCACCACATTGTTCTTGCTAGCCACTAAAATGGGATAGAAAAAATAGGCGTGTGAAGACTGGGGCCGCACACATTTCATGACTTCTATCTCCGAGTGCCCGTCAAAGAAAGAGTCATATCGTTGAGCTACCCTTTTCCGTTCTCTCAGCATCCACTCCAATTTGCCGAACTGGGACAAGCCAATTCCCGCAGACATATCGGTCATTCTCGCATTCGTACCAAGATGGGAATGGAGATATTTGCCAGACTCCCCCTGGTTGCGCCTAATGCGGGCCTCCGCGGCATACCTTTCATTGTTGGTAAATATCATGCCACCTTCAACTGTTGTCATGATTTTTGCCATATGAAAGCTCATGGTGGAAAGCTCCGTCTGGTTGCCGGCTGGAACACCCCTGTATCGTGCACCCAAAGACTGGGCCGCATCCAGGAGAACAAAGAGATTATGTCTTTTCGCTATTTCCTTTATCGCGTCGGAATCGGCCGGATTTCCCCCATAATCAATATAGATTATCCCTCTGGTTCTAGGCGACAGCGCCGCTTCTATTTTTGAAGGGTCAAGGTTATACGATTGAGGCTCTATATCAACAAATACCGGTACGGCGTGCTGATAAGAAACAGCAGCGGCAGTTGCCATATACGTCATTGCGGGAACAATCACCTCGTCCCCCGGCCCTACACCCATAATCTTCAGCGCTATATCCAGGGCAATCGTCCCGTTTGAGACCGCTACGGCGTGAGGTACGCGGAGGTATTCGGCCATACTACGTTCAAATTCTTTTACCTTGGGCCCCATCGTGAGCCAGTCTTTCCTAAAAGAATCCACTACCTGCTTCAGCTCGGCTTCGCCGATTTCGGGCTGAGACCAGGGGATGGTTATATCATTCATGGCAGTCACCGTGCAAGGGCCTTTTCCTGCTCGCTGAAAAATCTCTTAAGATAATCGAGATTATTTGATTCATAATCGTCTTTAGTCAATATATTGTTCTTGAAACAAAAAACCAATTCATTAATACCGTCCTCTATTGTCTTGGAAGGCTTAAAGCCTACAGTTCGTTCGAGTTTCGTAAAATCAACCCTGTAGTTTCTCTTGTCATCAATTTCATTGGCGAAATGAACTTCTATTGAAGGTAGTACTTTTAGAATAATATTGACTATTTCATCCTTCCTGTAATTTTGAGCAGTGACGCCAGCATTAAATATCTCACCGGAAACCGTCTCAAGAGGGGCCTCCAATACCTTTAAAACAATACCCGCCGCATCAGCCACATGTATATAGGGCCTCCACATATTGGCTGCAAACACGACTATTTTATTGTGTGTCAATGCCTCGTAAACAAAAGAGTTGACCAGCAGGTCAAAGCGAGTCCTGAACGAAATGCCATAGGCCGTTCCGTAACGTAGCATAACGGGGTGAAATGAGTCATCTTTAATAGACAACAGAAATTTTTCACAGTCGATTTTCGTTTCGGCATACAAAGAAACCGGGTTCAGTTCCCTTGTCTCATCGGCAGGCTGCGCCGTGTCCGCAATGCCGTAAGTCGAGCAGGTGGAACCGAAAATGAATTTTTTCACTTTCCTTTTCCTGGCCTGGCCTGCAAGCAATTCGGTCCCGTGAAAATTGATCTGGTAAGCGGATTTTGGCGCCGCCTGACAGGGCAGGTCGCCGACAATACCGGCCAAATGGACCACGACGTCCACCCCTTCCAATGCCTTGTCCACATCTTCCGCGCTCCGCACATCGCCCCTGAGCAGTTCAAAGTCCGGATGGCTAATCAGCCCTACAACTGACCTGCCGCCGTAGATCATCAGGTCCAGGCAACGGACACGATAGCCCGCGACAAGCGCATTGCGGGCCAGGGTAGAACCTACATACCCGGCGCCTCCGGTTATAAGCATGAGCGGTTTACTATCCGACATTCCTAATCCTCCCTGCGATGCAGTCTTTCCAGATTTTTGCTTACAACCGTTCCTGCTGCAATATCCTGGTTTTTGCCGATTTTCACGCCGGGCTCAACAATTACGCCTGCTCGCAGTGTGACATTTCTCTCAATGGTACACCCACCACATATAATGACCCCAGGATAAGAATAACAGTTTGAGCCTACCACAGAATCCACATCAATAATTACGGAGGGGTCCAGTAGAATATTATCTTCCAGCGTAGCGCCGTGTGATATAACAACACCGGGTGAAATAACAATACCTTTTCCCATAGACACATCAGGATTAATGCTCGCCTTTTTGGATACGGCATTAATCGGTATCAGGCCAGCCTGTAATGCTTCATAATACGCCTTTTCCCTTATTTCATTGTTACCGATCGCTGATATGAATCCGTTAATGCCTTCTGCTTTTAAATCCTGTAATATCGACCGGTCCCCCAAAAAAGGCACATTGCCATAGACCCTGGAACGCGCCAGTTTTTCAGCTTCCTCATGGGTGCCTATAAACCCCGCGAGCGTAAAATTGTGGCTCTCGCTTATTATATCAGCGACGATCATGGCCGTTGTGCCGACACCTATAATGACAATTTTCATTTGCTGCCTCCCTTGCTTTTATTTGCGAAGTTCTTCTAACGTTTTTATTGTTGCTTCAATCATATATTCAAACTGCTCTTCCGGCATCCAGTTGTGAAAGGGAAAGGAAACCATAGTGTCGAAAAAGGCGTCGGAGACCGGGCATTCCGCCTCTCCAAAACCTGCTTTCCGGAACAGCGGGTAGCGATAAAGAGGATAATACTGCACGATCACCTTTATCCGGTATTTCTCGGACATCAGCCGAATGAAGTCATGGTTTGTTTTCCCGGTGCCTGCCGATTCGTACCGTGCGGGCAAGAGATGGAAGGCTGAGATATGGTTTGCAGGTATTTTCTGGAATATAAGTTCGGCGTAGTCGCTAACCGAACGTTTAAATTTCTCCGCACGTAAACGCCTTGCCTCGACAAGACGGTCAACTCTTTCAAGCAATACCGTCCCTAGGGCGCATTGTATCTCACCAATACAAAAATTATACGGCCAGATTTCGTCGATATCAAAATCCACGTTGCTCATCGCCGGGACCCAGTAGCGTTCCCGAGGTTCGGGGAAGGCCCTCAGACCGTTGTGCCTCAAGCCCGGCACCAATTCCGCGTGTCGGGCGTCTTTCACCGTCAGCATCCCCCCCTCTCCCAAGGTGCTGACATTCTTGTGAGTGTGGAATGAAAAGCAGCCGAAATCGCCGAAGGAGCCGACCTTTTTGCCGTTGCTCATGGCGCCGAGCGCCTGGGCGCAGTCCTCAACAACCAAAATATGGTGCTTAGCCGCGAGTTTCATTATTGGGGACATATCTGCCGCCAGTCCGTAAAGATGGACAACGATCATTACTTTTGTCCTCGGTGTTATTTTCTTTTGCAATGTTTCAGCAGTAACGACCAGCGTTTCGGGGTCTATATCCGCCCATACAATTTTTGCGCCGGTTCTGGCAAAAGGGATAGCTGTTGCACAGAACGTATGGGCGGGTATTATCACCTCATCCCCGGAACCGATGTGCGACAGTAGAGCCGCAAGTTCAAGCGCAGCCGTGCAACTGGACACTGCAAACGCATGTTTATCGCCGTTATATTCGCAGAACTTCCGTTCGAACTCCTTCAGATGCTTTCCCTGCGTATACGTATCCCGTGTATCGCGCATGATATTGGCAACGAGCTGAATTTCCTCTTCCGTATAGGTAACGCCGACGCCGCTCCATGGCACCTCAATTGTTTTTTTCATGCTGACTCACCCTACCTTACCGTTATTTATCTTATCATTCTTGGAAACAATTTTTGCAGGCAGCCACTGTGTTGTCGGCTATGGCGCAGCGCCCTGCTATCCATTCTTCAGATCTTGAATGGTGTATATATCCTTCTCCCCAATCTTTGCGACCGGGTAGGGAGAATATATCATCGCACGTATGAATCGTTCCTTATATGATTCATCCCAGGTGGGATCAATTTGACCATCATGAGGACAGCCTCGGGGATAATAGCTCGATGGTCCTTCTTGTTTATTTCCCTGCAGACCGGTGGCAACATGCTCGAATGCATTGTGGAATTTCTTCATTGACTCAAACATTGATCTCAAAAAAAGAGTCTCTTGCGTATCAAAGTCTTCAATTCTCAGTGACTCTTGGATGATGATGTCACCTGTATCAGTTCCCTCATTGATATAATGATAAGTAAACCCAGCTTCACTTTCTCCATTTATCAGAGCCCATGTCAGACTGGAACACCCACGGTATTTTGGCAAGAGGGCCGGATGAAGATTGAAGATTTTTCCTTTGCACGCCTCAATAATGCGTTTCTTTATTATGTATCGATAGTAGATGGAGCATATCACATCCGGAGCAAAGGGAATATCCGCCTCTGAAATATTCTCTAATGAAAAGGGTGTGTTTGTCTTCTTGCAGTAATCGATAAGGCTCGGTATATGGTACGGGTTCTTATGAGTAAAAACAAAAACATTGTGGTTCATGCCCTTGAGCAATTGGAGAGCCTTGCATCCTGTCCAATGGTATCCGCTTAATATTACTTTCATATTCCCTTACCTCTTAAAACAAAAAGGCGTGATGATCTGATTGCTTTCTATATTGACGAGGGCAGGTCTGTTAAGATAATGCAGAAAAAAATCTTTTAAACTCATCTGCCCCAAAGGACGTAAAAACTTCACGTCACTGAGCGTAACTTTTTCTCCCTTTTTAATGTTCCTCCTAGCGTAAACCCCCTTTTGCATGGTTGCGCGTTGCGCCAATTCCTCGGCCTGAATATCCCAATCCCTTGTCCCAAGAGACCTTTCAGATTTTCGTACGGCCTTAACAAAATAACGGAATTCTTCCGGTGTCAGTGATGCCCTATGATCAGGCCCCCAAGCGTTTTTATCGAGGGTAAAATGTCGCTCAATAATCGATACACCCATACCGAGGGCCGTCAATGAAATCTCCACACCCTCGGTATGGTCCGAGAACCCAACGGCATTTTCGGGAAAAGCCTCTTTGAGTTTAAAGATACCGCGGAGGTTGATGCTCTCTGGAGAAGCCGGGTAGTTTGACGTACACTTCAGGATGCAAACCAAATTATGGGCCTCCCGTATAAAATTCACGGTCTCGACAATCTCATCCCATGAGTTCATGCCCGTTGAAAGAATGATAGGTATTTTGGACTGTCTAATGACATCAAGCAAAGGATAATTTGTCATCTCGCTGCTCGCGATCTTGATGATCTCAACTTCCATTTTTGCTAAGAAATCACCCGAAGAGATATCATATGGGGTAGATATGAAAACTACGTCTCTCTTTTCGCAATGAGCCTTCAGTTCGAAATGTGCATCACGGGGGAGTTCTATTTTTTTTATAAGTTCAAAATGTGTCAGATCCCCTTTAACATTTGCAATATGGTGGCCCGCGAGCGGCGCGCTGGGAGAAACCAATTCTTCGGCTGTAAAGGTCTGGAATTTCACCGCATCGGCGCCTGCATCGGCGGCGGCATCAATGAGTTTGTGGGCCGTTGTCACATCTCCATTATGATTGACGCCTGCTTCTGCGATGAGGAATACCGGCTGATTTTCCCCTATTGTCCTCTGTCTTAAATGAAACATATGTTACCGCTCCAAGGCCGAACAAATAGTATCTCTTATGATATCCGGAGAGTCTATCTTTACCGGGTTCATATCCAGGACCGCCTTGAACCCGAAAACCTCGCGCGCTATTATCGCCGCCTGCTCCGAATCCATACCGAATTGAGATAAAGGGGGCAGGTCAAACGCCTTTATCAACTCCCGGATGTCGTCGGAGAGTTTTTGCGCTGCGTGAAGCGGGCTGAACGTACCTGCGATAAGGTCTGAATATAATGAACATCCGTTCTCCGCGTTGAAGAGAATGGCCCTCGGAAGCGGGAGGCCGCCCCCCAATCCATGCGGAACTCCGTGATGTACGCCCAATGGATAACTGATTGCGCCGCATAGCCCCGATTCACTATGCATCAGCCCGGTAACGGCAAGGAGCGCCCCCAAAGAAACATCCTCCAACGCGTCTACGGATGAAGGGTTATTGGCAAGTTTAAATAGCGCCGGCAGGAGCAGCAAGGCCGCCTGTTTGGAATACATCCTCGAAAGAACGGTTGAGCACCTCGCAACGTATCCCTCAATACTGTGGACCAGCGCATCAAGCGCCGTTGCACCCATTACATGCGGAGGGGCACCCGCCCCCAGTTCAGGGTCGATCACAGCCATTCGTGGAAATACATATCTGCCGTTAATCCCCCCTTTTACCTTCTTCTCCCTGTTTATCATGACCGCAGAGGCGGTAACCTCGGTGCCTGCGCCGAAAAGGGTGGGAATCAGTACCGACGGCAACGCCGGCTTCTCAAGCTTGTCGAAGCCTTGGTATTCGGCCGCCGGTTTGGAGTTGGGCATTACGGCCGCGAGCCCCTTGGCCGTATCAAGGGTGGATCCCCCCCCGAGGCCGATCACTATATCCGCCTCGAAATCTCGGGCTTCCTTTCTCAAAGCCTCCAGTCCGGAGATTTCAGGTTCGCCTTTAGGGCCGTTAAGGACCAAGACTTCAAGGGCGTTTTCAATAATGCCTATCAACTCCCGTGCCGGGCTCGTCGTCACCGCGTTTTCATCGCACAACAGGACTGCTTTTTGTGCCTGAAGTTCGGCAAGATAATCTCCTACCTTACTTCTCACCCCCCTGCCGAATCTCACCTCCGTCAGGAACCTGAATCGAAAAAGTTCTCCCGCTTGTGCCTTCACTTTGTTCCTCCTTAATTCGTCAACGCCGGCAGCTTGTCGGCAACCAATTTCCGCTGTCCGTGCAGCAGACCGGCATAACCGGGGTCCAATTCCAGTGAAACATATTCCAGGCCGGACCACGGGACACAGGACCAAAACCACGCATCCTCCGAAAACGGCAGGTTTTGATCCTCGGTCCCGTCATTGTCGCTTAAATGAACGGCTTTTATGCGATCCCGACAAAATCCGATGAATTCCACCGGATCAAAACCCATTGTCCGGGCGCTTACCTTCAAATGCCCGACATCCAGCAATATGCCGATGTTCGGATGCCTGAAAAGAGACGCGAAGATTTCGGCCTCCCGGCTGTCGGCGAAGTGATACCGTTCATTCTTCCCTGATACGGTGTTATAATCGGCTATGACGTTATTTTCTATCAAAAGGCCTATCCCCCTCCGATCCGCATACACGGCCAGTTCAACGATCCCATTTATCATTAGCTTTCTGGATTCGGAGAAATCGAACGCTTTAATATGGAGCTGACTTTCCCCAAGATCGAATGGGGAAGGATTAAACGCCATACCGGCATGTACCGAATAATATCTTATGCCGAGATCGGCGCATAGTTCAACAGCTTTTTTGCAATGTCTCAGGGTCCTCAAGGCAGTATCCGGATGTCCCATGTTCAGAACAAAGGGGCACCGGGGCGCCGGGAAATAATTGTGAATCTGGAGACGAAACACATCCCGGTATTTCCGCAACATTCCCCTGACTGCGGGTGCCGCTTTATAAGCGATATTGCCGCTGAGTTCAAGATCGGTAAAACCTTCGGATCGGACATGCTGTAGGAGCCTGCCGAGGTCCCGCTCCTTAAAACATGTTGAAGATACAGCTATACTGGGCTGTCTAACCTCTATAAAGAGGCCCTTCGTGTTTACAGTTTCCATAAAGAGGTGTACCCCATTGTTTGGACAGTTTAACGGATGATTTAAGGTGGAGGCCACCATTCATCATACCGCCAGTTTCGCTCAATTTAGCTTTCAAGCCCGCACTTTTGCCGTTTCCGTGAAAGATGAATCAGGACACCCAGCAATAGAGGCATCACCTGCAATTTATAGCGCGCCGCTAACCCCATATTGGCGGATGAGACAATGCCGTTTACCGATGCCCATATCACTATAAACAGGACGGCCCACATCACCAGGGGCTCCTTAAGTTCCTGGAAACGAGTCCTCCTTATCGCCCGAACAAGGAGTACAAGAAGAAATAAACTCTCCGCTCCTGACAGCAACCCAAAGGGGTTCATCACCTCTCCCGGCAGAGGCCTAAACAGCGCGCTAAACACACCAAAAGGCAAAAATTTAATAATACTGCCAACACTGTTAAACTCAACATTCATATTCTGTGTCGACCCCCCGGGTGTTCCTTCGTATCCTTGGATGGTCAGGTTAGCAACCGTCACAACATCCTGAAAGGCCGCTATGTGTAACCTCTCCATGGAAACAGCGGCGGTCAATACAATTGCAATGACAACAACCAGTAATACGGCAATCTTTAATCCGGGACGACTCTTCCCCCGAAGAAATAAAATCAGCAGAGGCAACACCATTATGGGCCCCAGCCACTCCCTGATAATTGTTGCAATCGCGATGCCGAACCACATAGCGGCAAGATATCTCAGATAATGAAGCTTGTAAAAGCCCGTAATGCCGTAAACATACAGTGCAATCCCGAGAAGAGCAAGGGGCTCCTTCCCTAAAGTAGAGGACCAGAACAAAATGCTTGGGCATAAGGCAAAGAGATAAAAAATATTTTTGTTTTCTCTTCCCTTAAAAATAACCGCTGCTCTGTAAAACAAGAAAATTCCCACGAACCCGATCATCGCAAAACTGACTTTAGTCGCATGGTAGGAATCAAACATCATTTGGTGAAGTTTTGATATGCCGATTATTATGCTATTGGAACCACTACGTTCGAACTCAGCAAAGCCTAAAAGAGAAGTCCCTGCTTTCGTCGACAACCGATAATAAGTATAGGAATCAAGTCCATAATTGTTTTCATATAAAAGCATGAATCCAAGGGCCACGGCAACCTTGGCAAGCCAGCCCCATAGCAGATATTTCTTGTTGACGGTTGAGACCGGCCAGGCTAAAATAGTGAAGCCCAGAACCACTGACCACAACACCCCTATCACATAATCAGTGCCTATGTCCTTACTAGGGATATAATGGCCCCAGGCCGTTATCAAGGACATAAGATATGGAGAGGCTACAGCGATACATACTGACACAACGGCTCCATATAATAATTCCCTGGACTTATAATTAATTGCGAGGACTCTCATTTGTATTTTCCTTTATGATATTTTGCATCAATGCGATATATCTGGGCGCTGTAACCTGCAGGCAGTATTGGTTCTCGATTATTTTCCGGCCGCACTCACCCAGCCTTTGCCTCAAGGCTCTATCATCACGCAGAATGCTCAGGACGCGTACCCAGTCCTCTATGGTTTTAACCAGAAAACCATTTTTACCCTCTTCGACAAGCATGGAATTAACACCTACAGGCGAAGCTACCACCGGAAGGCCGCAAGCCATATACTGGATAAGCTTGAAGCCGCATTTGCCCTTTTCCCAAAGACCATCTGAAAGCGGCATGATCCCCACATCGAACAACTGCATATTAGTTATCTCGCTCTCTTCAGACCACTCCAGGTTCTCATAATTAACTCCAGGCAGGTTCACTCTGCCGGCTCCTATCAGAATAATTTTGGTGTTATCATTATCACAGATTTCGGATAAGGCCGTTCCAATCTCCTCAACATATTTTGCGGTGGAGGGGGAACCGATCCATCCGATAGTGAAGGTCTCCGCAGGGGCGGGACAAAGTTTGCGGACCGGATATTTGTTAATATCTATGACCGTTGGTATCACCTCAACATTTTTATTAGCCCTTAGAGCATAATCCGCCAGATACTGACTTCCCGCTATAACATATTTTGCTCCTTCTATCGCAGTGATAATTTTCTCTTTAAAAAGCCACCTCATTATCATGTTCGGGCTCTGATCGTAATTGTGAAAAATAGCGTCATCATAATCAAATATATACTTAATTTTTCTAAGTATAAGATATCTTTCAAATAAAGGAGGGAGATACGGAAACATCTCGCAGTGAATAACAACCAAATCGTATTTATGCAGATGCACTATTGTCATAAGACGACGGAAGAAAGCCTTCGCAACATCAACAACGTCATTTCGACCGGTTTGATATTTTTTTTCCAAATAATCATCATCAAAAAGCGGTGAAATTGTACATTTGATCCCCAAACTTTCAAGATAGGGAACATACTGGAGAAACCGGTATCTGCAGCTGGCTGCTTTTCTGCCATATTTTGGCAGTAACAATATCTCCATCTGTTTTATACTCTCACCACGATCCGACCTGGCATTTCCTAAAACCTAACGCACACCAGTAGGGTGGTGAATCACCAAATACGATTCGCTCCAATCCGGCATCTTCCATCATTTTCTTAATCTCTTTTGCAGTATAACGCTGCTCTAAACGCGTGCCGAAACGATCAAGAGCATCTGTCCGCATAGTGTAAAAACTCTGATTTCTGTAATATGATAACGGAAATGATGACACGTCAAGACCTGCCTTCTCGAATATAGCGGCAGTCCGCGCCAGTGGATAATATAAAATGCCGGCTATGATCTGCGTCGTCCAATAACGTAACGTGTGAGGAAGCCGGGAGATCAGCAGGCGTATGAAATCCGAAAGTTTCCACAGTATAATGAACCATAAGGGACGATTATCGAATGCATAATACAGATAAAGCAGGAAAGGAGCGCCGGGCTTTAATTTTCTGACGCATGCGGTTATTCCTTCCTGCGTATCCGGGACATGGTGAAGCACACCAAGCGAATAACCAAAATCCATGGACCCGTCGGCATGAGGAATCGCATCGACGCTCGCATGGTGAAATACGCAGTTACTTTTGTCGGATAATCTCATGCGCGCAATATTCAGGGCCTTCTCGCTTGCATCAATGCAATGCAACTGTCCAACTCTGTCTGCTACCAGTCTGGCCCATCGACCACTGCCGCAACCGAGATCAAACCCGGTGGAATTATCCGGTAATGACGTCCAGGGGAATATTGCAAAGTATTGCTCAAAAATCTGTTCCAGTTCCATCTCCGACAGAGCACTCTGGTCGAATCTGCTCCATTCATCGCCAAAGCCGGCGACTGTTTTATGATCAATATTGGACGTCATCGAACATCCCCGGCAGGCAGGCCACGTCCCTGTGCCGCAATACGGTTTTTCGGACCCACCAACATACGCTTATAAATATTCCCGTATTTCCCCGCCCCCATTTCCAGAGAAAAATACCTGGCGGCTGCATCTCTGCATCTTTTTCTCAACACTTCACCTTCAGACAATAAATTCTTCAATTCATCCAGTGCCCTTTTATAGCCCTCTTTCGAAAATTCATGGAGCACAACCCCTATCCTTTCATTTATAACGATTTCATCGCAATCGCCGATGCCTGAATTAACAACGACAGGCAATCCACAGGCAAGGTATTCTCCGAACTTAACCGGTGAAGAATTATATCTTTTGTAGGAATTTATAAAAAAAATACCCGCATCTGCTTCTTCAAGCAAGCCTGAAATCTCCCCCCTTTCAGGCTTTGTAACACTTATTTGGGAATCATTAATTCCTTTCGCTCTTGCTGCTTCAAAGAACAAGTCCGGGTCATTCTGGGTCAGAAAAACAAATAATGCGTTTGGCATATCCGCGCACATCACCTTAAATAAATCGAGCATTTCGCTTATCAAATACCATGTTTCAGATTTGCCCAGGTAAACAAGCTTGAAAAGGTTGCTGCTATTATTACTCTGAACATAATCAAACTTCTCCATATCAACACAACATGGAATGACATCCATCTTGTCCGATAAATGTCCTGATGTTTTATTAATGATTTCCGCATGACGATAGGTCTCAACCGTAAAAAAGTCACACTTCTCCAGCAACATATTCTCTCCCCATCGCATCATCTTGTAAAGCAAACCGTTTTTCGACAGCAGTTCTCCGCCGACATATTTCTCCGCCATGAGTCCTCTTGTATCAAAGAAAAGTTTGACATTCAATAATTTTGCCGGAATAAACGCGATCAATGCAGGGATCAGCCCTCTGGCATGCACTATGTCAATCTTACCTTTTCTTGCAATTGAAAAAACAGCAAGTGTGCCCAGGATTACATTTAAACACGTGGCCGGAAACCTTGGCCTGTTCCGGTACATTAAATATTTCCATTTGATAGTATTTCCCAGACCGGCAATATACTCTTTGGAGGCAACAAGAGATTCCCTTGTCTCAAACGTTAACAGCGAGTATTGGACCGCTTCTTTTTCGGCAATTCTCCTCATATAGGAAAAGCCCTGAGATTCCATCAAAGGGTCCGACGCGGCCTGATATGCTACAAACAACACCTTCATGTTTTATCCAGTAGTTACTTCAATCTCCAAAGCTTGAGGATTTCTCTGAAGGCCCTTGCAATAACGCTTTTAAATTGTGTTGAGCTGACATATATCAGCCTTAACGGGTTATTTATATTGTCTTTCAAAAAATTCACGATATTCATAGGCAGTATGACGGTCAGTCTTGTTTTCAAATAAAGTTTCTGAAAAGTATTGGAAGACATATCGGCATAATTTACCTGGGGCATCTCGATATTTCCCACATCGTCAATATTTGCATGAAGCTTGCCTTCAGCTTTCAATTTCTTATATATTTCAGTTCCGGGCAAAGGCATAAAAAGATTTAATGAAACAGTATTGGGGCGGGCCTTTTTGATAAACGACACTGTTTTCTTGAAATCCTCTTCTGTTTCCCCGGGATATCCGACAATAAAATTACCCTGAAACCTCAAACCGCTGTTTTTTGTCATTTGAGCAACCACTAAATTCCGCTCTACATTCGTCTTCTTGTCCATCAGATCAAGTACTCTTTGCGAGCCGGATTCGAATCCATACTCTACCTGAACGCAGCCTGCATCCTTCATCATGGACAAAAGTTCCGGTTCGGCCACCTTTGTGCTTATCTGCGCAATCCATACAATCTTTTTATGAAGGCCGTGCTCCTTAAAAAGTGTGAGTATTTCGATTGCCCTCTTTTTACTGCTCAGGAACATGTCTTCAGCAAAATATATCGCCTCAACGGCATATTTATTGATTAACTCCTCAATCTCCGAAATGACCCTCTGTGACGAGTGGTATCTGACCTTTCTTCTTCCGATTAATGGGCCCGCACAATAATGGCAGTTATAGGGACATCCTCTTGAAGTAAAAATGTGAGTTGTTCTTAAGGAAAGATTTCTACTGATATACCGGCTCGGCCTTGTGTAATATTGCATATCAAGAATGTCCCTTGCGGGATACGGCAGTGAATCAATAGATTCTATAAGTTGCCTGTCGGGATTGGATACGATTGTCCCGGCACCTTCTCTATAAGTGATCCCGGCAATTTTTTCTGTATCAACATTATTGGCGATATCCAGCATCGTCATTTCGCCTTCCCCGCGAGCAACAATATCTATGCCCCCACAGAGCTCAAGCGTCTGGACCGGCTCACCGGTGGCGTGCGGGCCCCCGATAACCGTCCTGACCTCAGGGAAACGCTTTTTAAAATTTGCCGAAAATGTATTAACGTCGGAGACATTAGGGGTGGTTGCACTGAAGCCTACAACGTGAGAATTGAATTTGGTTATCAGTTCCTCCGTGGCCCTGTCTACCTTATCAAAATCAAGATTATTCTTCCTGAGCAATAAATCGCGGTCTATTATCTGAACAGAGTGACCATTTTCCCTGAGAACAGATGCTATATAAGCCAAGCCAAGAGGGGGCCAATATTGCTTGTTCGGGTCGGCTACAGCCCGACCTCTTGATAACAGCGGATAAACTAAAGATATATTCATCATTATCTCCTGTAAAAAATGCTCTTTTTATTTGTTACGGCCAAAAGCCTAGAAATACAGGTTTTCTTACTGTAAGCAAAATATGTTCATTAAACATCTTTCTTTTTGACAGTAATTTCCCCAACCATAAAGGCAACCCCTTTCTTATTAAAGGATTGAGACTTACTTGTTGAAAATGAAACATGTTTTCTTCCATGATTTGCTCTAACTCCGGATAGGTCATAAGACCATGATGTTGACAGTCAGGATTGTTACGCGTATGTGGAATAAACATTTTGAAAGGATTTTTTAAAAACAAGCACGCCGCAATCCTTTTAACCAACAGCGAAATTCTTAAATATGTCAAGTTGGGAGTTTTAATTGTAAAAACCCCGCCTGGTTTTAAAACCCGATAAGCTTCTTTAATGACTGCCTTCTTATCTTCAAGGGTAATATGTTCAAAAAAATCACCGCTGAAAACAGCATCAAAAGAATTATCTTCAAACAAAAGCTTGTTAGCATTGCCAACTTTAAAAGTTCCTTCCAAACCTATCGAAGCCATTAACTGCTTTGCGTTAGCAATATAATCTTCGCTTAGATCCTGGCCGGAAACAACAGCCCCCATTCTCGCAAACGTAATGGCATATAAGCCCCATCCACAGCCAATGTCCAAAACTTTTTTATTTGATAAATCTCCAAGTGCAAAAACAGCCGTATCACGCAACATGAGTTCGTTATAATTTCTTTTATACGTTTTTCCATCCCAGTTTTCATGATTGCTGCGAAAAAAACATTTGAACCAGGCCCATTCATCTATTGCCTCAATTGTAACAAGATCTTCTTTCATTCCCTCCCTCCTGTCTTGTTTGTTTATAGTGAACGCTTAACTGCAGTTCCAAATCAAGCAACTACACTACCACTCAGGTTATTTATTTTCATGCATTGTTCTTTGAATTTCAAGAACACTCTCTTGTCTGTATAATTATCAAGGATGTATTGGCGGGCCCTTATCAAGAAATTCTGTATCCAAATTGGATCAAGCGATTCAGTTATGCTGAATACTTCGTCTAATTCATTAAAAATCAGCCGTTCAGCATCGAGCGCCTGAGCAAGCATTTCATATGCAGGAGTTCTGCTGACTACAGGTATCAACCCGGAAGCGATGGATAAAACCATTTTATTTTCACTTTTATATATGGCATCAGGATCAACCCCGGTATCATGGTTTAATATCATATACGCCACATCAATATCGGGATCCAATGAAACATCCAATC
>Ga0315281_10001337_pt1 | contig 36129 bp, 59 predicted proteins | sample YL17G07_0_MG_FD_204540 | JGI IMG/M metagenome (GOLD analysis project Ga0315281, IMG submission 204540) | Sediment microbial communities from Yellowstone Lake, YNP, Wyoming, USA - YL17G07_0 | ecosystem: Environmental > Aquatic > Freshwater > Lake > Sediment | place: USA: Wyoming | collected...
ATTCTACCATGCTCAGGCTCCCACGCCGAGTTCCGTCACAGGGTCAGCAGCGGGATCAGTGCTTGGTGTCTGCGTCATGTGTACAGACGTGCCGTTGGTGCGATACGTCCTGCCGGTCGTTGCGACGAAGCGGCTCACGAGCTTCAAGATCATCGAAGTCATGGAATGCACAGGTGCTGCACCTTCAGTATTCGACACGTCACGGCTCAGAAGCGCATCCGCATTCTGCACGGCAGTCGGCAGAGCGGCCACAGCCGTCTGCACTTCGTCCACGTCGGTTTGGATGTCCGAAACGATAGACTCCACATTGTCCACATCACCTTGGATGTCTGTGATCGCCGTCTGCGCCGTGGCGAGTGCGCTTGCGAGCGCGGGGGTCGTCGGGATCGCGGCGACTGCGGCTCCTGTTGCAAGGCCGCTTTGGATTTCCGTCACTGCATCCGTCTTGATCGCATCCGCGTCGATGGCATCGGTAGCAATGACGGCGGCAGTGATCGCGTCATTGGCTATGGCAGCCAATTGCGGAGTCGTCGCAGACACGAAGGCTTTGCCGAAGGAAGAGGACACCTGATAGCTGGCGACAAGGGCATTCCAAATATCCGAAGCCATGATCCCCGCCACCACAGCGGCGAGCTTCGGAGTCGTTGCATCCGCCCATGCCTTGCCGAATGTCGAGGATGTTTGGTAAGAGGCCACGAGCGCATTCCACACGTCGGCGGCAATGATCCCCGACGTGACTGCGGCCAGTTTCGGCACGGTGGCATCCGCCCACGCTTTCCCGAAGGTGCTGTTCGTCTGATACGTCGCCACGGCTGCGCCCCACACTGCGGCGGCTGTTGCTGTGGCAGTGGGATCGAACGTCGGAATCTCTGCGCTCGCATGGTTGTTCGTCGTGATGATGATGACCTGATCCTCCCATTCCTTCGTGCCTGTTTGGTCTACGATTTTCAGGATGATCTGCTTGCCCTGCATCTCGCTTGCCGTGAGAGCGCATTTGTAGATGCCTCCTGCGACGTGCGCGAAGAGAGCGGAATTGCTTGTGATGTTCGTGAAGCTCCCCCCGTCCTGCGACACCTTCACATCGCCGGATGCAATCGTCACGGGCGTGGACTCGAAGCTCGTTGCTCCGAAGTCGATGAGAGGGAAATATACCGTCGTGCCGACTCCATAGGGTCGCAATTCCATGAGGCTATGGTAGCAGGAAAATCAGGGACGCATAATGCCACGCCCCGCGCCACGAATCGGTGTGCGCTCGATGCCTTCTAATGACACGGGGACTGTGTAGGTGAGGGTGAGCTTTGGGTGAACAGTCGCATCGGAATGTCCTACACCATTGTGGACGGCATAGGCCGCATTATCCCCACTCCATGATGGAGCCACATTGTCGAAATCCCCGCTCACACGGGTTGCGAGGTAGATGCTTCCCGAGAGCTTTGCCTGAATGTTTGCGATGCAGGTTGCATTCAATGTGAAGACGTTTGCTCCATCCGACAAAGCCCATGCGGAGAGCGCAATGCGATTGCTCGCCTGTTCCACTCCTGCGAAATTCGCAAGATTGAAATTCGCAAGATTGTTTGCAAAGGCAGTCGCAAGATCAATGACGACATACTGTGAACCGAAGACATTGCGTGAGGTTCCGTACAGCGTGAGTGTCGCCGCTGTGACTGTCACTCCGGCAGGGACAGCCGTCAGGTCGAATTCACTAATACCACGGGCGTGTGCATCGAAGTGCGCAGTCCCGTCATTCGAGTCAAGATACTCCGCATACTGCGTATCACTATCGTAGGTCTTGTTCGTCGCATCCCCTCCTCGCACTGTCGCAAAAGACTGGTTCCCGTTCCCGAACCAGTAGCCACCTGCTCCCGTGTGAACGGCGGTGAGTGCAATGCTGCTCATGTCACAATTCTACGATAGTTGCCTCGTAAGCGGAAGAAGCGATCTGCTCCACCCCCGCGCTGAACGTATCATCCCCGCTCCACTTCTTGAAGTTGTCGCGCCACACATCGAAAAATCCCTCATAGTCGAGCTGCTTCCTCCATGCCTCGATCTGCGCGTTCGTGAGCTGCTGCACGGAGACAAAGAGGCCACGGATCGCCCCGCTCAAGTATGTCGAGGATTCTTTGCCGATGGTGAAGTCTACGGAGCCGACGGTGTAGGCCGTGCCAGTCGTGCCCTCCGTCCTGACGGACACATTGTCGATCAGGACTTCGATGCCGACAGAATTCTTGCCACGGAACACGATCATAGCCGGTTGCCCGTTCTTCATGTAGCTCGTGATGCTTGCCACCGTTACCGTGCGCACCGTCCCATCGAGCTTCACCGAGCACACAAGTGATCCCGAAGCAAAAGCCATGCGAGGGTATGTGGTCGCACCGAAGAGGCCGGATACGATCACTCCATTCTGTGAAAGATCATCAGCGGAGACGATTGCGGCCACGGTGAATTGCGTGATGGTGTCCGCATTCACACCCAAATTTCCGGTGAGGAATTGCGCACCATCGAATCGGTAACCGTAGGGCATGAGCTGTGCCAGCCCATCGTCATTCGGCTCATTCACCCCACCGTCACGATTTGGCCAATGGTCGTCCACACTGTCGCGTCCATCAAGATATTCGAGAAACGGGATCAGGTACAAATTCCGTTTCCGGTGAATCGTGAACGGTGTATCGTATCCATTATTCCCCATAGGATTTTATCCTACGGCATTGAGCAATGCGAAGCTACCGAAGAGCTTTTTTGCTGCCTTGTTGTAAGCCATCGCAGCCTCTTTCTCCGTCCCGAATCTTCCGAGGTGATGTAATTTGTAATTTTTTCGGATGAGTGCTCTCCATTGGTGGGGACGTTTTTTGTCGCAAGTCACACCCTTGAATTTACTGGAACCGCCACGCGCACAGACATTCATACAGTTTTGTGCAATCGTACATTTCCGTAAATTTCTGCGTCGATTATTCAGACCATCGTGGTCTTTGTGATCTCCAAATTGCCCATTTTTCAATCCAAGAATCTCACGGTGCATCATGTGAGAGATGAGGACACCATTCCGTCGTACATGCCTCACTGCATACCCTGTTCGCTTCCCCTTGCCCCTTTGGTAATGCCACTTCCATTGTGATAGCCACTGGAAATCAGAATTGCTCACGAGTGTGAATTTGCCTTGAGTGAGAGGTATTTGCTTCATGCTAAAATTATAGCACAATAGCCTTCACCACGTCACGCCAGACGCGATGATCTTGCAGAGGAATATCGAGGGCTGCATGTTGTTGTGCGCCCCGTCTCCACCCACTGTGCTCGTGTCCACGTTATTCGCTTCCGTCGGCACACGACCATCTGCGGCGAAGAGTGTGCCGCTGCCGGATGCATTCAGTTTTTCACCGACCAAGTGTTTGTGCGCAGGAGCCTCCGCAAGCAAGAGGGTGTGCGTCTCTTCACCGACTGCGCCACCGACCTTGTTCCCTGCCGTGTTATTCACCACGATGCGCCCTGCGTCCGTGCCCCCGAGGTTGTCTTTCCCGATAGAGGCTCGTCCACGCAGGTCAGGGAGGGCAATCGCCTTATGAGCGGCAAAATCTGCCGCAGCATTTGCCCCGTAGGTGCTTCCGTCTCCGGCAGAGGTGAATATGTCCAAAGTCGCGTCGGCGTTGCCTACAGCCCAAAGAATCGCAAACAGCGTAGACATATCTGCATTTGCCCGTGCAGTAGCATTACTGGAAGCGTCCCCGATCGTTTTCCCGCTGCAAAGCAAGCACCCCGTGGGCACGTCCGCTTCACGCCCGAAAAAGTCGTAAATTATTCCTGCTGCAAAAGCGCGGTTCACTGCCTTGGCGATGGACACCACATCGGATGCGGCCAATTCATCGCCAGCGACATAGGACTCACTAACAGGCATCAGACATTGGAGAAGGTGATGCGCCAGTCCACGAAGACGGAATCCAGCGCAGTAACGACAAGATCAATGGCAGTCCGAGAGAAGAGTATCCCGCTGTCCGCGACTCCGGTTGCGTCAATGAAGAGTCCGACTTCTTTCAGCGTGGACGTGGGGACGACTCCTGCGTCGAATGTGACCGAGACAGAGGAGATGGTCGCGGAGTTCGCCCTGCTTGTGACTTGGTGACGAGCTGTCTCTGTTTGGAGGCTGGTGTCATTCGAGGCAGGAGCGTCCGTGCCAGTGCCAACCCCGACATAGTTAATCAGGCATCCGCTTGAAGGTGATGCGCTCGCAATCCTATTCGCAAGAAGGGAGAGGCCGGCATCGACGACGAGGTTCCCCACCCGCTGCTCACTCTTCACCCTGCCGAACTGATCGCGCACCTGCACGAGGACTTCCCCTGTGATGCGCACCCTGCTTCGGACTTTCATGCCCGAAGCCTACTACACCATTACGCTCCCGTCCAAAATGAATACACGCTTGGGATCGCTGTGATCCGAAGGGAAGTAGGGGGCGAGCACATACTCCTCGCCAAAATTGATGTCGGCGGCCACATCCTCTTCCACCCCGATTGTGTCTTCCTGCCTATTCAGGTCAATACTCACGGTCAGCATTTCAGAGAGCGTCACGGTGTCTTCAAGTTCCGTGGAAGTCTCCAACGTCTCACCGTCGATCAATTCCACCTTCTTCGCCGCATAGAGTTCACGCATGAATTCCTCGAAGCCGAAGAGCACCGTCGCAAACTTCACTGTGTGTTTCCACAGCCCCGTGTCGAGATAGGTGCTGTCGATGCTTTGGATGGATGCAGAGCCAGCAAACTCCGGCACATTGAGCACGAGCACTTCACCCGGCTCGAAAATATCGTCCTGTGTATTGAATGAACCTGAGACGAGCGCATTGCTGTATGCGTCGAGGTGTTGCTGCGCCGTTTGGTAGGCGATCTCACGAGACACGATGTCCTTGTCATGGATCACTTTCTCGAATTCCCCGTTTGTACCGGGGAAAAGCAGAGCCATAACTGTGACCGATGCGGCATTCCTGCGACGCACACGAATCGGAACATCGTAGGTGAATGCCACATGGAACTCGTCCCCATCCGAGAGTGTGGCAAGCGTCCCATTCTCGATGTACTTCTCATTGAAGTTCACCTGAAAATCCTGCACAGGCGTTCCCTGTCCGAACTTGATGCCCACGGTTTTCTCCACTCCGTTCACGAAGACATGGATTTCGTGCGGCTTCTCAGGGAGGAGGAACTGTGTCTTTTCTCCGTCAGCGATCTCGAAGTAATCCACCTGTTCCGAGCGGTATGTCCCTCCGCGCACGATCACGACATTCGCAAGGCTGCTCACGTCAGGAGAAATGTGCAGATTACTGTAAAAGTGTTCGGACGGTACAACCTGTTTCGGTGCTTCGGTCGCGTCGTTCGCAACGAAGTGGATGTCCTTGTACTGGTCGATGTGCCATCGGTATCCGAGCGCATCCGCAATCCTTCGGATACCTTCGCTTGGCAAAACATAGTTGTACACGACTTTGCTGATATTGAAGCCATCTTCGACGTTCTCTACGGTAAAATCTGCGGCATAGGAAGCAACGATATCGCGCACAATGTCACCTGCAAGCTCATCCTCGAATGCCTCCTCCACTTTCAAGCGGTCGAAGAGTTTTTGGTAGCCATGCGAAGAGGCGGTGTAGAGTGTCGCGTTGTCCTCCTTCCCGATGTCAGGAGTCTCCAAAATCCCCGCGAAGAGCCGTGTTTCGTAATCATTTTCGACGATGATTTCGTCCCACTCATGCACGGGATCGCGCGTCTGAAAACGACAAGAGGTATCACGCTCGTTGTTGCTCCGAGTGATGGAGAGCGTGTTTGTCTCCGAGTCGATTTCTTCGATGTCATAAACTCCGATCATGCCGCAATCATACACCAAGGTGCGGCCTCACCCGTCGCATCGCCATATCGAGCATCTGCACTGCTGCGTCTACGCTCCCAATGATCGCTCCATCGACATGGATGTGGATGCCTCCACCCATCCCTCCCATTTTAGAGAGAGGAATGACAGCCTCTGGCTCCCCTGCCTCCCCGATCATGGCGAAGGTAGGAGAGGTCACAATGCCACCCTCCGCGAGGCGCGGCACTTTCGGCGCAGATATTCTTCCGAGTCCAACCTTCGTGACAACGGCGTTATAGGTGTCAAGAACGCTGGATACCAAGCCAAGCAGGTAATTGATGCCGTCCCTAAACATATTCTTTATGCCATCAAGAACGCTTGTCGTGACCTGCCGAATCGTGTCCATCATTCCGTTCCATGCGCCCGAGAGAAACGTCACTCCATTTTGGAACATGGCTCTTGCCGACTCGAAGAACTCTGATATGTAGAGTCCGATCAGTGTGAAGAAGTCCTTGAATTGCTGCTGGTTCTTGTAGATAAGAACACCGAGCGCAACGAAGAGGCCGATCAGAATTCCAATGGGAGAGAAGAGCAAGACAATCCCCGCGCTAAGTAACCCAAGGAACGCCGTGATCGCGGGAATCATGGTAATGAGAATGAGGAGGGGCGCGAGCAACGCGGCCACAACAACCGTGAAGAGCGCGATTTTTGCGATGATGTCCACAGTCGCAGGGGAGAGCGTATCGAACCAGTGAAAGATTTTTTCAAGGAGTTCAATGAATTTCTCGATCACCGGGATCAGCGCATTGCCCAGCCGTTCCTTGAAGTTGTCATACGTCTTTGCCAATTCCTGCGCCTTCCCCTTCTCCGTCTCCATGAAGGCGGCGGCCTGTCCTCCGACTTTCTCATGCAGGATGCCAAGAGCTTCCAGCGGGGTCGCCGTGTCCTTGATGTCGATGTCATAGGCTTTCAGCAGTTTTGCATTTCCCGAGAGTGCCTGTCCCACGAGATTTGTGGCTGTGTGCAGATCAATGGTCTTCGCACGAGCGAGGTCTTGAGAAATGGAAAGAAGATTTTGTGCGGCAGTCACGTCCTTCGTCCTCTGGTAGAACTGCGCGAGCGCGACGGCTGCATCCTCATCATCGAATCCGAGTTGCACGGCTGCTGCTGCTGTTTTCAGAAGTGCGGCCTTGGCTGCCTCCCCCTGCACACCCGTGTTTTTCATCGTCTGATTGAAAATTGCCATCTTCGCTTCCGCGTCCCCCGCAGAATCGAGCCAGCTCTTGATCATCAGCGTCCCGACTGCCGCTACAGCACCAAGCGCAAGAGAGGCCTGCCGGAGCTGCGGAGTCATGGCCTTGATACTTGAATTCATGCCGTCGATGCTCCCCTTGATTTTGTCTCCCATGCTTGCACCGGCAGCCTTTGCCTGTTCGATGCCAGCCTTGAATTCGGTCAGGTCGGCCTTGATCTTTGCGATGACGGAACCTGCATCGAACATGAGGGCAGTCTACCGCCTCAGCATCCGTCGCGCCATTTTCATGTCCCTTGCGATACTTTCATGGGTCACGTCGTCTACAGCCATGTGGAGGCCGTGCTTGGCTTTCAGCACAGAAATAAGCTGTTCCCCACCATCTTTGCTCATGGGGACGCGAGCGGCCATGATCTGCCGCATCAGGTCGGCATCGCTTTCCTCGTCCTTCCTTCGTTCTATCTCTGCTTCCAAGTGCTCCACTTCCCTCGGGTACAGATCGAAAATTTGGCTCTTCTGCCATCCGTATTCATGCGCGAGGAGGTCGATGTGCCAATGCAGCCAGTTCTTTATTTTTTTGCCGGATTGACGCTTTCCACCAGTGGCCGAATCTCCTCCCACACTCCTAAAAAATCATTCACTTCGAACATGGCCTTCATACAGCGCACGGCAGTCTTCATATCCATTTTCTCATCCAATTCCTCCATCGGGATGCGCACAGCAATGGCAAGGATCGCCAGCACTTCGGGGAGAGATTTCGCAACGATGCCCGGTATCGCAAGCATGATTTGGTCGTTCGTGGAAGTGCTGAGCGGCGCGAGCAGGGAGGGGATGTTCTGCAATTTGTCGAAGACCTGCGCGTACTCCGAGAGCTTGAGCTTGTGAACTGTGAAGCCATCGACTTCGATGGAGGCGGGGAATGAATCTGCGACGGATGTTTCCATGCGACAAGTGGGGAAGATAACGACAGTGTAGCAACAAAAAGACATAACACACAACGTAGAAGAATCCCCACGTTCAGGTGTGTCCGAACTCCGCGAGATAGTCACCGTCGCCCTTTCCCTCATCGAGAATTGCGAGCCATGTGACTTCGAAGGTCATCTCTGCATCCACCTTGTACGGCAATTTGCTCTGCCCGATCACCACGGCCTTAAAGATCGTGATGTCATTATCGTCACTCACCCCATCGAGTGTGGGGTGCAGCACGAGAGGATAACCGACTAGATCGACTCCTCCCTTTCCACCAACGGTGACGGCATCCACTTCGGGATCACCTGCACCCTCGACAAGCTGTGCCCCATTGATGATCTTGAGCAGCGTATCAATGGCGTACTCCGCAAAAGTGGCCTTCACTTCGATGCGCGTCCCCCTGTGGAAGCTACGGACAGAAGTCGAGCCGAATTCATCCACACCGATCTCCGTTGTATCGTTCTTGATCGACACTTCACACCCGCCCTTCGTGAATCCCAAATCCTGCCCGTTGTAGGTAACGGTGCATTGTCCTAGCCGGATGTTAGCGACAGAGGCAGACATTTTATTCTTCGGAGGGAACGCCGAATTGAATGAGGAATCCGTTGCCGTCCTCATCCGCATCGTCGAGAGAGACGAGCGCGAGCCATGTCACGTCATAGACCGTTTCCTGATCGACCTGAAAAGGAATCTTAGTGTCGCCGATGATGATTGCCTTGAAGACAGTCACATCGGTCGAAGTATCACCAGCGTTCGAGGGATGCAAAAGAAGCTCCGCCCCATCGAGTTCTGTTCCGGCGATTTTCCCAATCTTGAGAATGGAGCCGCTCTTCGTGGCGGCATTGATAACCTGTTCCATCTGCGTGAATTCATACTCAGAGAGAGTCGTCTTGATCTCGATGCGCGTTCCCTTGTGAAAAGCGCGGACAGGCGTGGAGCCGTATTTGTCCACAGTCACTTCCGTCACGTCATTCTTGATCGTGATTTCCACTCCACCCTTCGTGTGTCCGATAGGCACGTTGTTGTAGGTGATGTCGCACTGCCCCAGCCGAAGATTCGAGATGCTTCCCATCGAGCAGTAGAATACAGCATCACGAGCATGGAGCAAGGGGTCTGCTACTGCCCATCCGTCCCGCGCACCATGAAAATCACATTGAACGTGAACAGCCAGCGTTTCGTGTCTCTGTCGAGGCCAACACACTGCGGAGAAGCCACCGCCTGAATGAACATGCAATCGTAGTCCCCAATGTCGATGTTTTGCTTGCGGTTCAAGAGGATGAATGCCGAATTGATTTTGTCGAATGCTTTTTGGTAGTGGCTTGCCTGTGCGTAGTACGCAACCTGAATGGCGGGGTAGTTCACGGGGTAATCCTGCGTAGGCTTGAGTCCTGTGGTGTCCGAAATCAGGAAAAAATCGAGATTGTGCTCCGGCGCATTCCCGACGAACATATCAAGATGCCTGTGTCCGAGTCCCTGCGTAATTAGGTAGGCAGCCACGCTATCGGCCATTGAGAGCACCAGAGGCATGTGCAAAGAGTACAGCCTACCCGCCGAGAGCGCGAGCGAAGCCCTCGTAGATGATCTGTCTGTACCTTTCGGCATTTTCTCTGGCCGGTTTCTCCAAGTATTTTTGCTGCCGTGGCTGTGATCCGGCAAATTTCTGTGAGATGTGCAGGGTCATGTCCTCGTGCAATTTTGCAGCGTAGTCCTTGTTATAGCCAACAGTAGCCGAAATCTCCGTGCCGTCAGTCACGGGTTTTTCCGTGCTTGCGCTTCCCGCGAGTCCTCCATTGAAGCCACGATGGAACGGGACAATGGCGACGCTATCCCCGCGCAGAGCCTCCCCTGCAAGCCACACACTCGCCATCACTGCTTTCATCACAGCCTGTTCCAGCTCGTCGAGTTTCCCCGCGAACTGAGAGAAGTCGAAGGAGACAGAAATTCCATCCATGCCGACAGTATACGCTCAGGGGTGGTAGAGAGTGCCAAGATTGCTTGGCATCGGCATCCTGAGCACGTTCGTGATCCAAGGCAGGGAAATTGAACCGAGGCGGCAGATGTAGCCTTTCATCAGTTGCTTTACACGAGGAGAGATCGCTTCGGTCGTCGGCAATTTGTCCTCCTGAATGCCATGATCCACGTCGGGCATGTTCACGACGATGAATTCCATCTGCGCGATTGTGGCGAACTGCACTGGTATCGGAATGGAGGTGTTGCCGTCCTTGTCGATGTCGATGTCACGAGGGAAGACGTGATCCTGCGTGATGTCGAAGCGTGTCCAGTATCCGGCGTATGCGTCGATGAATTGCTCCGCGACCACGATTCGCGAATTCATGGCATCATCATTCAGCAGTGCCTTGAGGTACGGATTGATCGTGAATTTGCGCACATCGTCCGCTGTGACGTAGGCAGGAGTGAGTGTGATCGCGTCTGGCATGGACGCATGATAGCCCCATCACAAAAAGCCGTCCATTGTCGGGCGGCTTCCTGCGGGTAGGTCACTGGGTCAGACTGTAGGAGCCGTCTCGAACAGCTCAATGTAGAGCACCTTTTCGTCGTCTGTGAGCGCATTGTACTTTTCCACGTTCCATTCCGCGTCATGCACGTTCGCCTCCATCGCGGGTGTGTGAGTCACAGGCGTGTGAGTCGCGGGGGTTGCAGGTGAGGCAGGAGCCTTTGCGCCTCCGAATCTGTCCTCGGGGGCAGTCTCGATTTTGTTCCCGCCCTTCGCTTTCTTAAATCGTGTGTCCTGATCCGCTTGCCATGCCTTTTCCTCTTCGGGTGTGACTTTGCTGTACTGCTGCTCTTCGGCTTGCTTGAGCAGGACAGTTTTCTTACCTGTCTGCGGGTCAGTGTGCATCGGTTTCGGATTAACGAGGTATTCGTACCGTTCGTCACTCACTTCGACGACTGCGCCGAGCGGGTTCTTGATGAGAGGCATAAAAATATGGGGAAAGAAAAAGGAGTACCACGATGGTACTCCAGTCTCTTGGTTGCGCAACCGGTCGTGAGGGATCAGCTCTCGACTTCGACGGCGATCTCCGGGCGGAGAACCGACGTACCGTAGAGAATGTCTACGGTGCATTGCACTCCGAGCCTGTCCTTGTTGTAGGTCAGGATCGTACGGAGAGCGAGTCCACTGTCGGGGTCTTGCGCGATTGCAGCGACAACTCCCATGTTCACAGGGAAATCGGTCGGCAGAGGTCGGACGACCAGAGCGGCGAAATCCTTGTGGAAGGCCATGTTGTGCTGGTGGGTCGAGCTGGTGACGGGCGGAATCTGCGACTCCATGACATCGAAGCCATAGAGACGGCCAACAATGCCGTCCTCACGCTGCGTCGTCTGTCCGGTCACTTGGAACTGTGTGAGCAGTGAAGTGTCGGCGGCGAGCAGGGCGGACACGTCCTTCGTTCCGAGGAACAAGGTGCGATCCTGCGTGGGTGCTTTTCCATCCGTGAGCGTCTTCCGTGCGAGCAGCACGAGGGCGCGTGTGATGTCCACTCCGTAAGTGCCAATCGGTGCGCTCAGGCCGGAGTAGAGGTCGGCGATGTCCGCTTCGACTTTCTCTGCGAGCGCGATCATGGCGGAACCCATGTACCCGGCGAGCAGGTCGTTGCGAGACAGAGCCTTTTCCAAATCTTCAATCACAAAGGTGGCTTCCTTGTGCTTGTTCAGGGTCACGGTGACGGAATCACTCGTGATGTCCTGCACGGTGACATTGCTGCCACCTGTCTTCGTGTTTGCCGCGAGAGCAGCGAACTTCGGGATTTTAACAGAAGAGCCGTATTGGGCTACTTCGTTGTCGTAATCCCTGCGTACGCGCTTCGCAAGCACGATGTTTTTCCGTAGCTGTGCCAACGCTTCCATTGCCACAATTTGCGCGTTGTGTACGGAGAATGTGTTGCCCATTGGTGCGAAGGGGGGAAGTTAGGCGCGAAATTGCCCTAACCTGAGCACTAATCCCGTACTCGTCCCTCACGTTGTGCTTTCAAGATCGCGTCCCTATTTTTCTCGAAGAACTTGAGGTCGCTGATCTGCGCGAGGGTGTAGATCGTCTTGTCGTCCCCTGCCGGTGAGCCATCTGTGGGATTCGTCGGATGGTTCACGTCTCCTTTCTTCACTCCAGTGAGGAAGGCTCGATTTTTCACGATGTATTCGAGCTTCTTTTCCAGTGGAAGGTCTGGCACGAGTCCGCGTCGGTCTGCCGGTATGCCCTCGATCTCTGCGTCAATGACAGCTTGCAAGGACTTTTCCAGCGCGTCGGCGCGATCCGCTTTGGGGCGGAGTTCGTCGATCACTTTTTGGTGATCTCCCCTTTTCAGGGCTTCTGCATCTTCACGGTCTTTGTCGGCTTTCACACGCTCTGCCAGTTTCGTTTCGGCATCCTTCGCTTTCTGGTTCAATTCCTTGAAGCGATCATGCTTGAAAACGTCGTCCCAAGTCTTCGGCACATCATCACCGTTTTGCGCTGGTGGGGCGGGTGGTGCAGGAGGAGCGGGAGGGGCTGGCGGCGCGGGAGGTGAAGGAGCAGGAGGAACTACGTCGGCCATAGAGAGGTGGGGAACGGATACAACAGTGTTTTACATCCCTGCGGATGGTATCCGCACGGAGCATAGTCACCAAAGGACATAGGCGCAAGGGGTCACGGTGTCTGTGTCGCTTTCAGAAGTGTCTCGCCCATGTTCTTGATAGGCGCATCCTCTCCCTCGAAGCTCACTTTGCGCCAGTCGATTGACGCGCCCGGAGTGATCTTCGAGCCGATGGATTCGACGAGCGAGAGATTTTCACGAGGGATGGGGTCTTTCAGCATCACAGAAAACGTCGTCTTCGGATCACTATGCAGTATCGCGCCTTCCGGCAGGTCTTCGATGTTCAAGATCAAGTGGTGCATTCCCGTGCCGTTATAGGTGGAGGTGGAGCGGAGCGTGTCGAGGAACACTTTGCCGGAAGAGCCGTCAGGCGACACATCGAAATCTTTGTGACCGGCACGACCATAATACGTTCCACCTAAAGCCTCGTTCGATGGTGTGACTGTGAGTTCACCCGTGTCGATGATGCTTTGCAATTCTTGATCGTCCACCCATCGGTGCATCTGGCCGAAGCGGGTGGGGAACTTGTCACCCTCTGCCATCGTCACCCACTGTGTTTTCGTCATGTCAGTCGGGTTTTGGAACCGCATGTCCTTGAACGCTTGCATTTCTTTTTTGTCAGCGAATGGAATTTCGTCACCTGCTTCCCCTCCTCCCATGTGATCCTCTTCGAGCGTTGCCGTGAAGTCGGCAGGAGAATCTTTTTGGATGCCAGAGACAATGTAGTACCCGTGGACACACCCGACGTGGAAAAGACCATCGGCCTCCGCGTCGTCGAGTGTGGGGTAGCCGGGTGTTTCGCCACCAAGCGAAATAATCTCACCCTCCCAATCAGCGCACACCTGATGGTCAGAATTCGAGTCCGTGATCTGCGCTAGGTCGAATCCGTACTCTGCCGCAGTGTTCTTCACAGCTCCACGACCACTGTTTGCGAGAATCTGTCGTGCGAGCATTTCAGAGTAGGTATCAAGCTGCCAATTTTTCCCTCCACGATCCACGAGTGCCGTGATCCCCTGCTCTTCGATGTTCGCTTTCACCTGCTTGGCAATCTCCTCCGCGCTCGCGCCGGTGAGCTGGCCGACACCAATGAGATTTCGGATGTCCTGCTGGCCGGTGAGCTTCAAGATTTCTTCGGTTGTGGTTTTCTGCGCGACGGTGGCAACAGCTTGCGCGGATCGCTTAATGCCCGTCATGGTCTGCCCGAACTTGAGCGTGGCATCCTGCATCATCGCGCTCACAGCTTCCTGATGAATCTGGCCGAACTGCTCTGGCACGATCAGCTTGAGAGCACGGAGATTTTCTTTCGCCGACGCACCGAGCGCGAAGTAGGTATCGGGGACATGCTGCTTGATCCATTTCTGCGTTGTAGCATCGAGTCCCGCAATCACTTGATCCACCTGCGCCAGCATGGCTGTGGCTCTGTCACGGCTCCACGGAGTCGCGGCAAAATCATTCATCTGCCGGATGAGCTGGTTGTATGCGCTCGTGTACACCTGCGCCAAGGGGTTCACCCTCCCATTCACGAACCGATTGAATGCGATGCCCATAAAACTCATGCCTCCATCCTACCAGTGAGAGGTCTTCGGGCGCACGTTCCTTCCGATGTGCCACTGAAAACAGAACGGGCATGAGTACGGCCTGTGCTCTTTCGACATGCCTCCATGATGCTTGCGGATGCAGGAAAGAGACTGCATGGCAGCCCCATGACTGGCGAAGCTCCTTTTTTGCTCACACATCACCTGCCGACGATGGGAAGCCTGTGGGGAGCGCATATCATCGTAGAGCGAGCCTCACGACGGAGACGGTGCAGAAGAGGAAAACACTGCTTGCCACAAGGAAGCAGAGGAACCAGAAAGCCATTTGGTCTACCTGATAACCGAGGGGAGTCACGTTGTAGCGCGTGATGATTTTCTCAATTTTGTCTGTCCTCTCCTGCTCTTTTTCCTTCACTGCATTCTCGCGCTCAATATCCCTCGCGCCGATGGAGCGGTGGGTTATTTCGCTCATACAGGCTGGTTACCGTTACCCATGGAAAATGATGGAATCGTGGACATGGCGGCAGCAGTGCGCTTGGCAGAGTCTGCTTCGATGTCGGCTTTCTTCTGCGTGAGCAGTTCACCGTCAATCCCGTAGAGAGCACGGAGAGCATCATCCTCACTCTGCAAATTATTTGTGACGAGGAGTGTCTGCAATTGCGCCTCTTCGAGAATGTCCTTTGGCAGCCCGTCCCCGAAGATCACATTGAGGTCGGTGTGCGTGAGCTGTGCGCTACCCTGCCATGCGAGCGCGTCGATCACGATGTCTTTCAGGCTATTCTCGTAGGGTCGTAGCTTCCGCTTCACCTTGCTAAGAGTGCGAAGTAATCGAAGGCGCAACGCACCAACCTTTTCCGCGCCGCCACTCACATTCCAGTCGATCAGCACAGTCGAGACTTCTGCGACACGCGCAATCGCCTCGATGAGCTTTTCGATCTCCGTGAATGCGTCCGCGATGAGTGGGTTCGTGTTCACGACGTACTGCGGCACGATCTCACCTTTTTCCATGCTCACTTCGAACATCTCGATGTCCGTGTTTATGACTTTTCCGTGCTCGTTCAGCACACCCGGAGGCACAGCCATTTTCGCGTCCGCATGTTTCTTGAGCTGTGTGGCGATCTGGCTCTGCACCCTCGTCAGTTCCTCGAAGAGTGAGCGCACATCATCATAGTCACTCACACCATCCACCTCACGCCCCGTCTTCACATTGTTCACCTGATAAATCGGGATGTAGTCGAGTCCCGTTGCCTCGAAATCCGGCAGCGTCGGGTCGAGCATGGCAAGCGGCAGAGTACCCTTGTCCAAGCCCCCAGATGTGATTTCCCGCAGCTCGTAGGTGATGAGTCCAGGGGTATGCGTCTTGATGAAGCGTGTCGGCTTCCCGCCGATGGTCGGCTCCCAAGAAACAATGATGGCAGTCGGTTCGCCCTGCGCGTACATCGTTGCGTACTGCGGGTACACGTTCGCAGGGTTCAGCTCACAGACATGCGCAAGACCATCCTTGAGGTACATCTCGAAAAATGTCTTACCGGCGTAGCTCTGTGTGTTCGCGGACTCGTGGAGAACAGTGTCCAAATTGCTCAGGAACCAGAAATCGTCAATTGCTTTTTGTACCGTCGGATTGTCCGTTTTCACCTTCGCATTCTCCGTGAACATGAGGTCGGCGAAGATGCGCGAAAGCATCCCCGCGACGTTTTGGATCACTTCGAGCTGGTTCCGTTTCTCATTCCACGTCCGAAAATAGCGCAACACAACACCGTAGTTCCCTCGATAGAGCTGGTAATTGTCTTCTGTCATGCGCGACCGATTTTTCTCAATCTCTGTGGGGAACGGCATGGCGCGATGATACGACTAGCCAGCGATTCGTGCCAGTGCTACGCAGGTTCATCCGTCACCACCTGTTCCGCGCCCATCACACGCTCGATACGCCACAATGAAAGTGCTAAACTGTCACAATAATCATCATGCGCATTGTGCTCGTCTGGATGCCTGTAATTGAGTTGCCCCGTCTCTCGCCTCTCTTTCAGGAGCTTGCGGAATTGATCTTCGAATTTCGGGCGGAGGGGATGATCGAAGGGGTAGCTGAGTCGGTGGCGTTCATCTTTCGCCTGAAACGCATTGAGCATTTTCTTGCCGAGGATGTCCTTGGTCTGCGCGGAGAACACGATGCCATAGAGAGGCATCCGCAGCCTCTTCCTGAGCATCGACTTGAGAGGATCGCCAACACCGGTGGAATCGCAGAAGCCGAAGCGCAGTGTCACGCCATGCACTTCCCCTGCGCTTTGGAGATAGGTGGCGATGCTGTCCACCTGATCCGTGTACTCACCACGAAATACCTGCCAGTCACGGATGTTGCGCTCGTAGTCAGTGATCGTGAGGATCGTTTCATCATGCTCCTTGGCGAAGTCAATGCCAACATCAGCGATGGAGGAAAGGAAGCCGGACTCGATCATGCGCCGGTGTCCGATGAGATGTTCCCACGAAATGAAGTTGCCGATCTCCACGATCCACTTAAGAAAGAGATTTTTTTGCACTTCGTCACTCTCGATCCCGTAGTCAGCGATGTACTTTTCCTGCGACTCGATCCACCTGAGGAACATCGGATTACCGGTGCGTTCATTCTCCTCCCGCATCGCTTCTTTCATGTAGGCGAAGTCCTTTTTTATGACAGTCACATCAGGTGTGTTCGTCATGTCACACAAATCTTTGGCGCGGCATTGGCGATAGCCGCCATTCCCGATCCACACGTCGATGCCGCCTGTCGTCGAGAGTGCGGGTTCGAGTTCATCACGAAATATCTGGTCGTCACCAAGGTGCATTTCGTCACGGATCAGAAGATGACACGCACGGCCTTCCTTCGTCGTCTTCTTTTCCTCACGGCGAGCGAACCCCTTGAAGAGTCCGAAGATGTCGATTTTGCTTCCGTCGGGGAGAGCGATCACGTCGAGGCTCTTCTGCTCGAAGGAGAATTTTTCGGGATGCTTCACCTCACACTGATCGAAGAATCTTTTTGTGCGGTCGAACACTTCACTGCCGGTCGTCCGCTCTGGCGCAGTGATGATGCACCGGAATTTCTCACCGGCGAGATTTGGGAAGATGTAGGCAAGGAACCAGACGACGAAGCATACCACTTCGGTTTTCCCGACCTGCCGACAGATCGAGAGCACGATGGTGTGCCGCTTGCGCAGGAAGATGCGGTACAGGAGTTGCTTGGCGATCCGCCTCTCTTCCCTCGTGAGCTTCACGCCGAAGAATTTTTGCACGGCACTGTCGAAGGAATGGCAGAGCCGTAGCATCTGCTCCTTATTCGTCGGATCGAATTTCTCAATCGAAGTCGGAGTCTTCGGCATCGCGCTTGGGGTTAATGATCGAATCCGCGATGTCCGCGAAGGCGTTGCGCTCCCCGTCCGCGCCGATGATCGTTTTCTCGTGGTAGCGTTCACTCTGCCGCGCCTTGAGCCAGCGCAGCGCGAGCTTCCCGTCACCTGCGTTCGCCGCCTTGATGACGGTCTTTTTCATCAGGATGAATGGGAAATACTGTGCGCGACGGATGCGCTTGGCAAAGGACTTGTCACGCTTGAGTGTATTGTAGAACGTGCGCTCGCCGATCCCCGCATACGCACACGCCTCTTCGTCCGTCGCGTCTGCGCGGAAAAATTCTTCGAGGCGGTCAATGATGTTCGGGTTCTTCACCACAACCTGTGCTCGTGGGCGACTCTGCTTTTTCTTCGGAGCCGGTGATGCGATCTCAGGAGGCATGGGCGGTTTGGAGAATTGGAGCGCGAGCCTCGGAATTGAACCGGGAACTGTCCCCGGAAGGGGACTGTGATAACGTTTCACCACTCGCGCGTGGGGGTTTTTGCCTGAGCTTTTCCACCTGCTCCCGCATCACATCGTCGAGGGGCATCAGGTAGCGGTATCGGTAGCCGCCGTCCTGCCGTGGCAGCTTGATCCCCTTGATCGTGCCGAACCGACCCCCGATGGTGCGCATGTGCCGCCACCTTCCCTCGAAAAAGAAGTTGTCCGTACTGTGCACCTTGCCGGTGAACACCCAATTTCCTGCCTGATAAATCACGCCAAGATGCCCCTGCCGATCATCCGTGAAGCTCACGATGAGCCGCAGTCCGGGGTTCGTTTTCCTGAGCATCTTGGTAGCGATGCTCACGATCTTTGTAACCGGTGTTTGGTGCGCACGGAGCGCGATGCGCGTCAGCTCACAGCCCTGCATCTGTGTGAGGCCGTATGGCTTCATCAGCGAGCGACAGGCTCCACGTCCGAACATGACTGCACCGATGAATTTGGAATCTTCCCACACACCGAAACGAATGGCCTTGCCCGATGGCATACACTTCGAGTAGTGCCAGTTCATCACGGCATGTTTCGCCGCGTCGCCGTCGATGGGTGCGATTTTCAGTTCCATCATGGGAGTTGGAAAGAGCACCCGCATTCGGGGCATGTTGCCATCTTCTTTTCCCCCTCGTCGAGTTTGTCCTGCTCCTCTTCGGAGGGCTGGAAATTCTTGAGCATGGATTCGATCTCCGCGCTGGAAAATCCTGTCAGGTCGCGCTCTGTCTCGGGGATGGACTCGATCAGGTCGGGAAGTAGTGCCATATCGAAGTGGCCGCGTATCTTGTTCATGGCTATGTTAAGCCATTTTTCCTTCACCTTGTTCACATCGACATAGCGCACCGGCACGGTCGCCATTGTGAGCTGCACTGCGGCTCTGTGCCGCTTGTGCCCACTGATGATCGTACCATCCTTGTTCACAACGAGGTTCTCCAAAATGCCCTCACGCTTGATCGAGGCGAGCAGTTTTGCGTAGTCTGCTTCGTCGATGGTCTGAGGGTTATAGGTCGAGGGGTTCAGCTTCCCTGTTTCGACTTCCATGATGTCGGAGAGCTTGATGTCCATAATCTGCTGGGGTAGGCGAGTTTTACGTCTTCGAGACGACTCAGCAAAGGGACACTACTGCACTACCGGTACATCGGCAAGGTCAGGAGAGTGATGCTTGCGATGCACACGATCAGGACGCAGTGCAGGATCATACAGAGTTGTGAGGCTTTCATGGCAAAGATGGGGAAGGGATAAATACACGCTCTCCACGTTGCAGAGCCATTCATCGGCAGCACCCTCGCTCGAATACCGAGCAGCGAGAGCATGGTCGGGGAAGGTTTTGTAGCTCTTCGCCCAAATCCTCTTGAACATCGAAAAGCTCTCAGCCGTGGAGCTGAATTGCACATACTCACCATGCAGAGTGATCCCGTGGCAGTTATTTGTTCGCAGCGCAACGGGGCTTCGGCAGCCTGACGACTCCGCCGACGCAACAGCGCGAGCGAGTCTGTCCATGTCGAGCCTTTTCCCCTCACTGAGCATCATCGTCCACACCACTGCAACCGAGGCGAGCATGAACCATCAGTCTAGCATAGCTTCGACCAAGTAAACATGCTGGCAACACTCTTCACCGTCTTCGTCAATGACAGGGATGTGCGCCATCATTGCCTTCCCCACTCTGAACCCGTGTTTTTCAGTGTTTGGCGGGGGGTACAGGTCACGCAAGACGTTTTCCCCTATTGGATCAGCATGGGGGTACATGCGCCCATCCTAGACTGAAAAAGCGCACCCCGACAGAGGTGCGCTTCCTGTCCCGATGGGAAAGGCGACTATGCAGCCGCGCCCTCTGTGCCTTCCGGTGTCGCCGGAGCTTCACTCACACCATCCGTGGCGGGAGCAGTATCGGCAGGAGGAGTGTCGGAGGGCGGTGCGGCAGCAGTGTCGTCGCCGCCATCAATGATCATGTCCATAGTGGGAGTGGAGTAGGAATTACTTGACGGAATGGTACATCGAAAAAAGAAGAACACAAGAAATCCGCTTGTCGCGGCAGCCTGAATGTCCTCACGCTTTATTTGCCACGACCAGCATGTTCACCTGCGCAATCGCGCTCACATTGTTGCTCGCGCTCGTCATGCGTAGACGCATGTCGGTCTTTTGCTCAATCTGCATCGGAGGAGCGACACTGATCGGGAGTGTGTTGCCGGGGAACACGTCGGCCACGATCCATGCGCCGGATGGGAAGGTGCGTGTGAGCACCTGCACACTCGTGATTGCGGTGAGGGTGGCGAGGAGCTGCGCTGCGCGGGACACCATGAAGCCGCTGAATCCGGCAGGGATGGTGAAGACACCTGTGTACGCCTTTCCTGCACCGGCAAGAATCGTCGCGCTCACAGTGCTGTCTCCATGCCCCTCCGCTGTGATAACCCCGTCGTTCGTCGTGCCATTAGCGGACGAGTCCACTTCCAGCGAATTGACACGCAGATATTCTTTCACAGTCGAAACGCTTGTCGTGCCGTCGAGGATTACTGTCTCCTCGATCTCATTGTAGTCTGCATCGAGTCCCGTGATCTTCACGGAGAAGGCATTTGCCCCCGAAGGATCATCACCACCTTCGAGTTCGCCGTTGTCAGGAGAAAGCCCAAGCCCTGTGTTGGTGACAGGAGTTGTGTTTGCCGCCGTCCCAGCGACTTTCGCGGTCAGCTCCACATCGGAGTTGTTTCGTAGCGCGGTCACAATCACAGCCTCGCTGTCATTGATCGCGTCACGCAGATTTCCGGCAGTGACTTCCGCATTGCCTTCGTCCACTTCGTAATCCGTTCCGGGGGTAAAGTCCACATCCCCGATGGAAAGTATGTCGATGTCCACCCCGCCAAGCAGGGTGGAATCGGAGACAGTCGCGGCATCGGTGTTACTTGTGAGCAGGTCAATGCTATTTCCTGTCGTGTCGTCTGCGTCAGCAGTGATATTCACCGTCCCATTGCTCGCAACGGCGGACACGTCTTCCCCTGCATTCGTGATCGTAATGGCGAGATTCGCCCCCGTGACTTCCTCGCTAGTGAGAGCAAAGAAATCCTCGCCTTCCACAAGCTCAGTCGAGCCGATGGTGATGGTGAGCGGTACATTGCCACCTGTGAGAAACGTATCATCAGAATCAAGAGCCAAGCCATTCACCGTGAGCGCGAGGATGTCACTCGATGTCATTTCGATGGAGTCGCCAGAGTCGTCTTTCACGACTGATCGGATATTCACATCGGAGCCGACTGCACCGGCATCAATGTCAGTATCCGAAGCGAGCGCATTTGCGATTGCGGTTGCGGTGAGCGCGTTGCTTGTGACGGCAGTGAATTCCGCGCCCTCCGTGTAGGTGTTGCCGTTAATCACGAGCACGAGATTGTCATGCCCATCGGTAAGAGTTGCGCCAGAAAGCACGAGGCCGGAACTGTCCGTACTCATTGCGAGCAAGTTGCCACCGACTCCACCAACAGCCGCTTCGATGGTGATGACTGAGCCGATGCGGGTCGCGTTCACGTTTGTCCCAGCATGGATCAGCACTTTCAATTGTTCCGATGTGTGGAATTGCCCTGCGCTCGGTGTGTCAGTGACGGCTGTGTAGGTATCTCCGTCCACAGTGATCGTGTCACCTGCCGTACCGTCAATGAAGTTCGTACCGGACACGGCCATGTCTCCATCATTCGCAGGATCGACGGAGAGTGTCCCTGCGTTCCCTGATGTGCCGTATGCGTCGTAGACTGCGTAAATAACTCCCGCATTCTGTGTCGCATGGATCGACGCAAGACCCTCCACAAGCGCAGTGAGTTCCGTGATGTTCGAAAATTCTCCGCCTCCGGGTGTACCAGTGACGCAGGTGAACGTGTTGCCGTTCACCGTGACGGTATCACCATCGTGCCCACCTTCGAGGTGGGAATCAGAGACAGACAGAGTGCCTTCGTTGTCCACTCCCACCGACATATCAATCGCATTCCCCGCTGCACCATCGGCTGCGGCAACGACCGTGATTACCAGCCCATCATCTGTGGCCGTGAGGTCGCTATCGCCGTCGATTGTGCTTGTGAGGTCACCAATGCTTGAGAAATCATCGCCACACAGAAGCTCTGCGCCATTGACTGTCACCGTGTCCCCGTCGTGCCCACCGGTGAGGTGAGTGCCTGAGAGTGTGAGGTCGCCGATATTCTCAGGGTCGATGGACATCACAATTGCATTGCCAGCAAGGCCGTAGGCAGCGGCAACGACCGTGATGGTCGAGCCATCATCCGTCGCGTTCACATTCGAGAGTGCTTGGATCAGAGTTGTGAGGTCTGCAATGACCACAAATTCATTCGCCCCCGGAGTCGCGGCCACCTTGCGGAAGTTGTGGCCGTCCACCGAAACGGTGTCGCCATTCCCCGGAGTCCCGAAGGTGATCGTTCCCGTCGCTTTGGCTCTTGCAACAGGTGAACCGTAGGTGATCGTGCCAGAAGCCTTTGCCACCGGAGCCGGTGAGTTGTACACGATCTCCGCGTGAGCCTTGCGAGCGTAGGTGACAGAGCCGTAGGTCACTGTGCCCGTCGCCTTTTTCAGCTTCGTCTTCGTCCAGTCGAGCAGGTGCAGGAAGCCGGTGGAGTATCTGCCCTGCGCAATCGTCCAGTCCTCGACTTCAATGCTCCCGATTGCATGTTTCGCAAGCAGGAGTGATGGGTCGGTGACGGTCACTGTTTCCGTTGCCGCATTGGAAGTCCCATCATCATCCGCGCTGTCCGAAACAATATCGTGGAGCTGTGCTTCCGTTGGGAACGGGTAGTCGCCTCCCGCGTCGATCATGTCCTCACTGCCAATGTCCACGTCGGGATTTTTCCCGATGACATGCACTGCTTTCAGTTGCGGCTCGCTCCCGTCTGCGGACTCGATCAAGTTTTCCTCGTCGATGCGATGGTCGCGGAGCAGATCACGGAAGACGGTCGGTGTCGGCATGGCGTGAATCCTACGCCGCTACCCACAGGTGATGCAAGGCCGCAAAGGATCAGGCCACAGGCTCTCGATCCACCATCGTTCGATGCAGGTGTCACAGAAGCCCTCGTAACATCCCTCACACACCCACACATCCCCGTCGAGGTCGAGTTCTTTGTAGCAACCACAGCAGGGTTCGATGGTCACAGGGGCGGGGCGAAGTAGGTGAAGTATTTGTCGAACGGGATACCGACGCTCGGTTGCTCGTCCCACCTGTCGCTTCGATCTTTCCTGCCCCACTTTTCGATTTTCAGAAAATCACGAGCACGAATGTCACTGAGATTGTAGCAGAAAAATCCGTCAGTGCATCGGATCACAAGAATACCCCTCCGTTTTTCTGCGGCCATCATGTCCTACATCCCCCGCATCTTCTTGGAAAAATTCATGTAGTGAACAACACCCTTTCGGCGCATGAATTCTTTGCTCGACCTGTTCGGATGCCACTTGCACTCCAAGAGTTCGGAATGTCCGCGAAAATCGAAAGGCTTGTGTCCGGCGATCAGCGTGAGTGGTTCAAGAAGGCCGTACCGTGCGCACCAGAGTTCCATGATGAGCTGCTGATGCTCGATGTCCTCTGCCGTCTCAGGATACCGGAGAGGGGTCACATGCCAAGGTCACGAAGCAGGTACGCGCCGATGCCAAGAAGCACGACGAGTCCGAGGCAGAAGACATTTGCCTGTGCCGTCGGGTCGCCTGTCGTCCATGCGACGTAGGGCAGCAGCACGAGCACTGCGCCAATGACGATCAGGAGCGGAGCGCAGAGCAGGAAGCCGATGGTGTGGCGGATGGGATGTTTCATGCGGCTCCGTCATCGGTGAGAAAATAATGCTCCTGCACGCCTTCGGATTGCACCTGTGACTCCGTGGTTGTTTCTTCGGTCACGTCCGTCTGCGGCGTATGTGTGTGGTTGTCTGCGGCGATGGTGTACTCCCGCGTGGTCTTCACTGTCGTCCTCACGGCTGGCTGGTGCTTCGTCTGCGTGTGCAGGAACTTCGCATTGTTCGGGACAGGATCGCCGGTGTGGAAGGATTGGATTTTCATGGAGCGCAGGAGACTATGAGAATCAGCCCGATGGCGAAGATCACAAGATTTTGGAAGCAAAGCGTAGGGTAGAGCGAGTACCCGATGAGAACGCCACCGAGGGAACTGAGCCAAAACTTCATCGGTGCGCGTGGGGAGGCTTCTTACGGTGCAAGTAGTACGCAGCCGCTTCGTCATGGGCTGCCGGTGCAAGCACCCACAGCTCGCCACAATCAGAGCAGCGTTCCAATGCTTGCCCGAAGTAATCGAAGTGCAGGGAACGGTCGCCAGAGTGAGTGCAGTGGTGCATTGGCATTGATGTTACTTGGGGGCTGTATCCGTGTAAAGCGATATTGTGATCTCTGTTCGGGGGTTCTTGGGGTCGTAGAGTTTACGGCTCCCGTCATGGCTTTCGATCAGCACATCGTCCTCGATCACCCCAGCCGACACGAGCGCATCTTGGGGTAGCTCGTAGAGATTGCTCAGGTCACAACGGCGGCGCGTCTTCCGGTAGAACAGGAATTGCACAGCGACGGGACTGCAAATCCTCCCGACGACTGTTCTCTGGTTCCTGATTTCGATGTGCGCAATCTCCTCCGCGCTGGCGAGCTTGCTGCTCTTCCCGAGCATTGGAACACCCGTGCGCCGGTTGCGCCAGATCGGGCGATGGTTTTTCTTCGTGACTGGATCGCCGGTGATGGTGAATTTTTCAAGAATCGTCATGGGTCGAAGCCGAGCTGTTTTTCCAGCTCGCGGAATTTCACGATGTCCTCGGCGCGTTCGGCGGCGAGTCTGGTTTTCTGTGTCGGCCAGTCGCGCTTTCTGAACGTCATGCCGAGTCCGGCGAGCCGCGCGGGATACGAATTGATTTTCCTCGTGAGTGCTTGGTACTCCGCGTACAGAGCGTGATTGTCTTCATTCGGTTCCATGAGGCGCGACTGGGGTTTGCGCCGTGGGTCTGCGGAGGGGTCGAGTTGGGCTTGGAACATGAAATCGTGGGGATTTGCTGCAAATATCAGGCCAGAGAATCTTCGGGCGGCTGCTCGTTCGTGCCCTGTTGCTCCTGCCGTGGCCTGTACGTCCGATTTGCGATGGCGGCTTTCTTTGCGACACGACACGGCTTGCATCGCTTCGGGGGTGTGAGTTGCTTCTCAGCGTAGAAGTCCTGCTCTCCGGCACTGAATAAAAACTGCTGCTCACAATCGCAGCACAAAATAAACAAATCATCTGACATAGGATTGGGGGGAAGATTTTTTAGAGAACCATTGGTTTCCATGTTTGTATTTTTTCAATTTCTGCAAACGTCCATCGGAAATCATATGGCATTTTCTGCAAAGCCACTCCCAATCTGTGAGGTCACGCTTATATTCTCCGCTGATGTTTGCTGCATCATACGCGGGTGCTTCGCCACATTTTTCACACAATGACGGTTTCGGCTTGTGGCGATGAACCCAGCAGTGAATGGCGGCATACCCCACATGATCGCCTTTCCACATGGAATTGTTTTCTCCGCGTGTTCCAAAATTAGACCTTCCGGTTTTTAATTTAATGGCACAAGCGATACTGCAACACTTTGTCTTTTTTTCCCACGTTACCATACTGACGGTTTTCGACTTCGCAAAAACAGTCTCACAAACAACACACTGCTTTTTGCAGGTGAGGTACTGGTCGTCTACGAACGGCATGGGACTGGTTGGGAAAAAATAAGGCGAGTATCTATTCAGACATAGTGGGAATTGTTCCTATCCTAATGGAATTGCAGAAGACCTCTGCCAGACAGTCGGCTAGTGTGCCTTTGTAGTTCTGGTAGTGCATCAGGCTTGCTACATTCCCAAGCAGCAAAGCCATCGTCCAATCTGTTCGCTTTAATATCTCGGCAATCAACTCTTCGGCAGAGGGAGCCATCAAAGCACCGAGGCCATAAAAATCATCCAGTTCGTAGTAATCAAACCTATGGTCAAACGCAAACACAGTCTTCTCGTCCCAGCCTGCTTCCTTCAATTTCTTTGCCCATTCAAGGCTTACAGTGATTGCCGATGGTGAGGGGTTATTGGTCATAGATATTTTTGCATGTGATTGAATACAATTCTTTCACGATCTGTTTCTGGCAATGGAACACTTAATTCCACTGTTCCAGCCGTCCTGTAATTCGCACAGTAATTTATTCCGTTCCAACAATCTGCTTTACCACAAGCACTACAGACAATTATCTTTCTGGTCGTTGCTTTAGAAGATTTAGCCATAGTTACTATAGGTGAGTAGATAGTTGCCAAAAATAAATCAGAATTCTTCTGCCACATAGTGCTTGCCGGATTCTTCTTCAGCAAACGCTTTTCGTTTTGCTATTTCGACATCATCCAGTTTTTTCTCCATTGCACCACGATCATTCACGAAGCCAGCGATCTCACCATGCAACACACGAGCGTGAGCCTGTGACTTCTCAGACTTGATCCGCATGTACGAATTGAATAAAACACACTTCCTGTAAAATTCCAAGCGGTTGTCATGTCGGAGATTTATGCGCTGATCCCATGTCTTCTTCGCGTAGTGCTCGTCGCTCACGGTTGTGCTATTCGTTAAGAATTCTTTACCAAGCTGCTCGACTTGCGCATCATCCCATTTTTCAATTTCGTCACGTCGCTGCTGACTCGTTCGCTTTTCGATTTTTTTTTCAGGACTGCTATCTCTGTAAGAAGAATTACTACCACCAGCTACAGTACTATGGTCTGGTAGGTATGGTAGGTATGGTATGGTATGGTCTGGTGCTGTAGCTCCGCCGTGGCGTTGCTGTGGCGATGGTGCAGCATCGCTTGGATTCTTAGCTGTACCAAGTCGTTTTGCTGTGACTTGACCACCCTTCTTTCCTGCGTCAGAGTATCTTTTTCTCGACTCCTCAGCGAAGGTAATCTCGCGGAGCACCCTATCACTTGTGAACCGATCCCCGTCCTTACGAAAGAGCCGAAGCTCAAGCATTGTGGTGAACATCTGTTCACCATTTGGAATGTCATTTGCCTCGAAAAAAAACGGCAACGCTGCAGCGTCGATATAGCCATGCCGCTCGAAACAGAAGGCAGCGAGTGCCCAAAACATACCGATTGCCTCCCATCCATGCCGCTTACGCAGCACGACCAGTTTTTCGTCTCTGTGAGCCTGCAAATCGAAGCGAAGCCATGTCATTTTTTTGGTGGGCAGAAATTATTGAAAAACTGATCTATATTGGCATCATGTAGCTTCCTGTTCTCATACGCACGAATGGCCATGTCACTTTGGATAGTATCGAAAAGGCAAGATCCATTTTCTGAGAGAACATCATGGATAATCTCATTTACTTGCATGTGCAAATACTCGTGGCAATTCTCACAGAGCCAACAAAGCTCCCAACAGCAATCACACTTCTCACGGCCATTCATTTCTTCGTAGATACGCTTTCGATCCTTCCACAGAGGGGATTCGTAGTATTCTTGAAGGTTCCTAAATCCAAGCTCACGGAGGCGGCTATTGACGATTTTCAGTTCGTAGGTTGGTAACATATTATTAGAGAGTAAATGTAGAGATTGTGTCAAGAAATGTATAGATTTAGTGAACTTCTGTGCAGTACAAGCCATATCCGCCACATCGACGGCAGTGCATCCCCTTGGTGCAGTCGGGGCAGCTCTGTGTCACTCGTACACCCCAAGGCTTCTTTGTTCCCCTCTCCTGCTTCGCACGAAGAAGTGACTCGCCCGTGTGTGCTCGGGAGAGAGGAACAGAAGAGCCGGAGGGTGCGGGTGGACGAGTCACTCAGGACACTCTACCGAAGGTGGCCGCAGATGGTAGCAGTGTTACATGGAACGACTAGATTAAGCTGAGGAACAGTATATTTTGCTCTTTACAAGAAGTAACACAAGAGTACAGTAGTAACACTTCATTCCCCCTACCCGATATGCCTAACAAGGCAATCACACCACCGGCAGACTGGTTTCAGAAAAGACAAGAAACGCTCCACGAAAATCGTGAGGGCGGTGTTATCGTTCCCCCTCTCCCAACAAAGGAGGAGTGGGAAGCCTATGAAGCAGTCCGTGAAAGCGGGATCACAAACATGTTCTCCCTCGGCACAGTTTCGAAACACTCAGGACTCGACAAAGAGACGATCACGAGAATTATGAAGACGTACTCACAGTGCAAAGCACTCTACCGACCCACTTTGTGAGCACCACCCGCACAGCATCGGCTAAGTCCATCTATCAGATCGTCACAGACGAAATCATCAAGAAACTCGATGCCGGAACAGTCCCGTGGAGGCAGCCGTGGGTCGGCGGTGAGATGCCGCAGAACTTCATCACGAAGCGTCCCTACGGAGGCATCAATGCGTTCCTCCTTTGGTGCAGCGAGTACCCGCATCCCTACTGGCTCACCTTCAATCAGTGTGTGAAGGCCGGAGGCTCGGTCAAGAAAGGGGAAAAGGGAACACTCGTCGTATTTTGGAAAAAGTTTCCGATGGTGAAAGTGACGAATGAAAAAACGGGCGAGGAAGAGGACAAAGTGGGGTTCATGCTCAGATACTTCAAGGTGTTCAATGTGAGCCAATGCGACGGCCTCACGATCCCCGTCAAGGAAGCGCGGAAGACGATCAGCCCCATCGTGAAGTGCGACGCACTGATGATCGGCTACACGGACAGGCCGGAAGTCGCGGTCGGTGGACAGCGAGCCACCTACAACACGAAGACGGACGTGGTGAACATCCCCGAACAAAAGAGCTTCCACAAAGACGAGCAGTTCTACGCCACGCTCTTCCATGAGTTCACGCACTCGACCGGAGCCGCTAAGAGGCTGAACAGAAAAGGCGTAGCCGGTGAGCACAAGATTTTCGGAAGCGAGGACTACAGCAAGGAGGAACTGATCGCGGAGTTCGGCAGCGCGTTCCTCTGTGCACATGCAGGGATCATGCCCACGACACTCGCAGACTCCGCCAGCTACATTGACCACTGGAAAAAAGAGCTACAGGCCGACAGCCGCCTCCTCGTGAGCGCGGCCAGCCAAGCACAAAAAGCGGCAAACTATATTCTCCAAATTCCTTCCCTATCCTCTAATGGACAAGCAGCCTAACGAAATCACTGTCTGCAATCTCGAAGTCGTACTGATGCCACAAGGTGAATTGATCTGCATGGGCAAGACGGTCGGCTGGTTCAAGGACTTCCAAAAATATCTTTCCATCATGCCACGCAAAGAGCCTCTGCCTGAGCCGGACTTGTGCCACGCTTTAGGGGGCGAGGGGAAGGGAAACTGTGGAAGGATCGCTACACACAACTGCGACAACTGCGGCCTCCTCTGCTGTGATGAGTGCTCCCGTGCCATTGGTGTCGGTGGTGACGGGGAAAACGGTTGTACTTCCTGCTGCTAACCATGAACGCCTACCAGATCACTGCGCTCGTCATTCTCTTCCTCCTCTCCTGCCTGTTCGCGCAAATCCTCTACAAGAAGGACGGGCAGCATGACTACGAAGCCACAGGGTATGGCCTCTTCATCCTCCTCTGGCTCGTGGCAATCATCATCGCCCTTGTCTTCTTTGTGAAAAAATAGCATGACATACTACTCCAAAGCACTGGCTAGAAGAAAGAGACGAATGGTCACAAAGTTACTTCCATACTGCGTTACTACTTGGTGTATAATCGGCTCGATCTTTTTATTTCTTTCTTTCTAACCCATGACAGAGAAACAAGTCACCGTCGCGCAGAAAACCACAGCCGCGCTGATGAACTGGAACGATCCGGCGATGCAGGTGCAGATTCGCAAAGCCTACGGAGGCAGCCTGAACGATCAGGAGTGGGGACTGTTCCTCGGCCTCGGCATCGCAACCGGCCTCAATCCATTCCTCAGAGAGATTTGGGCACTCAAGTACGGCAACAACCCCGCCACCGTCTTCATCGGCAGGGACGGCTACCGAAGGAGTGCGCAGAATCATCCCGACTACGAATACCACTACGCGGCAGCCCTCTACAGCAAGGATTTGTTCAAGATCGTGAACGGGGAGGTGCAGCACGAGTTTAACATGGCGGATCGCGGGGCACTCACAGCTTCGTACTGTGTCGTGAAGAGGAAGAGTGCGGCGCGTCCCGCCATCACCACGATCAAGACGAGCGAGTACATGCAGCCACATGGCGTGTGGAAGACGAAGCCAGAGACGATGAGCAACAAGGTCGCGGAAGCGCAGGGGCTTCGTGGTTCCTTTCAGGAGCTATTCGCAGGGACGTATGAGGAGAGCGAGAATTGGGAGAAGCCAGCAGTACCCGCCACTCCATCCCCGAAGCCAGCGGACATGTACGGCGGCAACATCGTGGAAGCGCAGGTCGTGGACACTCCACCCCCAGAATCGGCCATAAACAAGGCCGCCAGAGAGACGATGGAGGAATACGGGGATATTCCCTCCGCGCCTCCTGCGCCACCCGTGAAAGCCCATCCAATGCCTCAGCCAGCACCCCGCGCACCGGAGGCACAGCGACAGCCACCCGAGGCAGCTATCCCCGCAGGGAAGATCAGGACGGATCAGACGAGGAAGCTCTTTGCGGTCTGGGGCGAGTATACGAAGATCACACGCGTCAGCCCGAAGGACAGCCAACCGGCGCGAAAGAAAATGATGCAAGAATTGTTCGGAGTAGACAGCTCCGTGAAGCTCAATGAGGAGCAAGCGGACACACTGATCGCGCACATCGAAAAGCTCACGAAGGCAACGCCCGAAGGCGAGTACCAGACAGCCGAAGACCTTGGAATGCAGCAGATGTAAACTTTTCTTCCCCCTCCTTTTTATGCAAATTCAGTGTCCCTCCTGCCGCTCCTACAAGGTAACAACGGATCGCATAGCACTCGCGGCACTCGGGCTGTTCTTCCTCCTTGGAGGATCACTCTTGGGCTTCCTCGTGATCCCTCTCCTTGGCATTCCCGTCGGCATCTTCATCCTCATTGTGGCGGCACTCAGTAAGCCAAAAAGTGTCTCCTGCCGAGCCTGTCATTGTAAATTCCGATTGTAAACCGGCTGTAAACACTTTACAGACACAGAGACAAGCAAGTAACATCACTACCATCTTCCCCATCCACCACATGAGTATCACAAGAGAAGAGGCATTGCGTGACATCGCAAAATGGAAAAAGGCAATCGAAGAGGAGGACAGCCTCCGCTTCGATGTGATGCAGACAAAGGACTACAAGGCCGTGGAGGAAGATGCGGCGCAGTTACAGCACACCATCGGGGAGCTTGGGAACGAGCTGGCGGCCACGACACAGAGGAAGCTCGAAATGCTGCAAGAGGTTCCCGACAGCAGGGAGCAGCTACAAGTTACGAAGCTGAATCTCATTGACCTGATGAATCTCGAAGGAGTCGAGGGCTACACCGAGGACTGGATCAGCGTGTCGGGAAAATTCAGCGAGAAGCGCACAGTGAATGCCCACAAATTGCTCGAAACTCTTGGTGGTGACATCACAGAGTTCTGCAAAATCGCCATCCCCTCACAAAAGGCTGTGAAAGATTACGCGCAGGAGGTGGGCAACAAAGCGATCCTCACCTGTATCCGGCTAGAGAGCAGAGAGCTCACTGACATAGAAATCACCCTCCTAATCGAGCGACCAATAGGCCGTCCCCCTATTCAGTTCCCCGAAACATAAATGCCAACCCCGCATCCCCTCACAACGAAGGCAAAGAAATTACTGGAATGTGAGCGCGGCATTTTCTACTGCACATTTTGTGGCTTCGAAAACGGCGTGCCCGATGAGACGTATGACAACATTGAGGGTGAGGGATACAAGTGTGATTTTGGATGCGGTGACAAAGCAAAATACTGGCAATCATCCTACATGGATTCTGGTTCTGGCCTTTTCTCCAAATAATATGAACGAATGCCGCCCCATGCCCGTCGATCCTCTTTTCGACCCTGAGTCGAGGGCGCAGAATCCCGACATGTATGAGCCTGTCTGCGTGACTTGTGGCAGCAAACTCGTGAGGCATGAGGACTTCACCGACCTACCTTCGCGCAAGGAGTATCACCTGAGTGGCATGTGCCAAAAATATCAGGACGTTGTGTTCACGGAAGGCGAGGATGAGCCTGTGATCTCCCCACCCCAGCCACCGGATGATGATTTCGAGGATCGTGAGCGTGAGAAGGAACGGCAGGAGCGCGGGTATGAGGATCACCTACTCAGTGAGGCGCAGAATTACAGATAGCATTAGGCGAGTATCTACTCACCTATAGTAACCCCTTCCCCATTAATCTATGACTAATGATAATCCGTATGAGGTTCGTAACCCATTCATCGAAGCTCTACAGAGAGAGGTTGCCAAAACGATAGGGAAACAGTTGCCAGAGGGATGGAGATTCGCCCTGTTCATGTTCAAGTACTCCGCAGCGGACAGTTTCTACATTAGCAGCGGTGACCGTGAAGGGGTCATGCACTCAATCCGACAGTGGCTAGAGCGCATGGAGGGAAACGATGAGTATGGTAAGTTCTATGACGCCGTGGCGAGAGTTACAGGTGTCGTGGTACAGAAGTTCGGAGAGAATGATGATACGAAGATTATTTCTACTTATCTTTTACCCAAACCCTCCCATGATGGTCCAAGACACTCGTGATAGCTTCAATGCTCTTGCTCTTACTAATGAGAAACTAAAGAACATCCTCACAGACGAAGAGGAGGAACAGCGACAGCAGTACAAGAAAATGGGAGCAGATGAATGTTACAGATTGCCGCTGGGCAAGATGCCTCCTAAGCCCCCATTTTGGGAACGATGATTTTACTTCCCACTATATCTGAATAGATACTCGCCTAGCATTATGAGAAAGAAGAAATGCAAAAATTGTGGCAAGCTCATCAATCAATCAAGGGACATTGATGACTATAGGTGGCTTTGCCGCCGCTGTCATGTACACTTAGATCGCAAGCTCTAACTATTCCCCCTCTGCAATTTATGTCCAAAGATTTGCTCAGTACAACACAGGCGGCGAAGATACTCACAGAGGAATTGCTACCCGCAGGAACGCCAGTGCGCAGCATCCGTTCGATCTCTCGAATCTGCAAGCAGGGCAAGATTGCCGGTGCGTATGTGGCGTATGGCGATTGGGTAATTCCTCGCAAGAGCTTCATGGCGTTCCTGAAAGCGAGCAAGAAACCTGCCATCACTCCGAAGCCTGTGCAGAGCAAGAGCGTGAAGAGGCGTGTTGCCATCCAAAAGAAAGCAGGGCACTCTAAGAAGTAGGCAAGAACACCCGTGACGCTTGGGGACTCTGTTCGCTCAAGCCCGTCGGTGCAGCTCCCAGAGGTGCACAGCGATTGCTCACTGCCGTGTGGCGGCAAATGGAGAAATCCATTTGCTTCTGCATTACAAGACATTCAATCGTGCAAATTCACCAAAAATCTCTTTTGCTTTATTGTTGTATGCTCGCGCGGCATCCTTCATTTTTTCGAATGAGCCGATGTACATTGATTTCTGGTTTTTCTTTATGCTCGCAGTCCATCTTTTCCCCTCAAGGTACACACCTTTATATCGGCCATTCTTCACATGACAATTCATCTGGTTTTGTGAATTGCTGCTTTTCCGCAGATTACTTCGCCGATTGTTCAGGCAATTTCCATCACGATGCTCACCGTAGATTTCAGGATTTTTCAATTCGAGAATCTCACGGTGCATCCTCAGAATACGCTTTTTTGGCTTCCACACAGAGCGAGCGGCATACCCATCCTTCGTGTAGTACCACTTCCACTGTGAAAGCCATACAAAATCCGCATCATCGACGAGTGCGAACCTGCCCTGTGTAAGCCGTATTTTCTTCATAGCAAACAGTATACACCGGCTCAGGCTTCCCCATGCTACAATCGCAACGCTCTCCTACATAGCTCACGGCGCGTAGTGCTTAGTCGCATGGTCGCCGTGATACTGCTCTCCATGCTTGGCGTGACTCGCGCGTACTAGTCCCCGCACGAGCAAACGTTTAACAACGCACCCCGTACCTATCAAGCAAGGTGGAAAATTAAAGCGGGGGATGTGGGAGAGTAACCATCACGCGGGACGATCAGGCAGTGGCGACGGGAAACGAATCGGGTAGACCGGCACAGCGTTGGTGGCAGTCGGCCTTTCGCTGCTGGCAATCAGCTCACGGATGTACTTTTCCCCTGCGCGGCAAAGCGTCTCCACCGTCCCATCCCGACGGATCACGCGCACCATCCCCGGACAATCCTTACATCCATCGAAAGAGGCATCGAAATTATCACAGTGTTCCATGCGCGGAGTTTATACCTGCATGGCAAATCGGCTCTGTGACCGCCACCACTGAGGGGTTACGCCAACGCGCATTAGTAACCGAGGAGCGTTAGGTGACGATCACGGAACCGACGGCTTTTCCTCATTGTCGTCTCCCGTCCGCACGGTACGGTAAAGCATCGGCATTGCGAGAGCAAGCCATGAGCTGTAGACGGCATCGACTCCCGACATGAACGCGGACACCACCGTGCCGTAGTCGTTCGCAAAGAGAGAATGCGGATCGAGGCCGCCAAGGAATTTCAGGGCGAACAGGCCGAGAGCGAACAGTGCCGCGTCACGCACGGACTTTTTCACGTCACTCGAATCCGTTGCGATGATGTTTTGCCAGAGCTGCATCATGGGAGGAGGGGGGAAATTTTCGTGAAAGGACGATAGGCGACGATAGGGTAGGTGAGCGGCTGTACACCGGCTGGAAAGCGCAGAGGATCAATTTGGAGTTTCTTCTGAGGATGGACGCAGAAAAAGTGCGTGGGGTACTTCGGGGCGTACTTGTTCGTGACTGCGATGCACCACCCCTGTGGAGGCACAGTCGTCTGTGGCAATGCAGCCCCGCCACAGGCTTTTGCGAGCACAGAGGACACAAGAAGCCCCGAGGAGCCGATGATGCCCCCCTGCACAGCCATCAGGCTGCGGGGATGCCACTGGTAGAGCATTCCGATGGAACACAGGAAACAACCGAAGCCGTAAATCGTCATCTTCGTATTCCCCAGTGTGAGGAAAGAGTAGGCCGGATCACGCTGAGAAAAATACTCCACGAGGACATCATACCACTTTCGTGTTCCCTGCAACCATGTGCTGCTCTATCCGCTGCATGAAGCTCAGAATTCCCTCTAGGGCATCTTGCAATTTCGGGTCACGATTCTCAAGTACCCGTTCGAGAGTCTGTACGACTCCCTGCATGTGTGAGACTTCTTTCATCCTCTCATCATGTTTCCGCTCACATACTTCAGTGCGCTTTTTCCACTCATTCAGTGAATTGTCCATTTGCTCCACACGATCTTTGTAGGTGTCAATCACCTGCCTTGTGACAGATACACCGCCACTCTTCCAATAAAAAACCATCGACGCGGCAACAGAGACGAGAGCAGTGAGAAAGCCAGCGACAGCAACAAGGGATTGCCAATCCATCAGGAGAAACATTACAAACATATTCTCTAAGACGCAACAGGTCAGAGAAAATGCCCCGCTATCTTGTGATTTTCAGGTGCGCAACCCACACCGAAACAGTCTGCGCCGCATCGCACCCTGCATGGAGGTACACATTCATGCGCGTCGCACCATCCGGCACTATCACACGCCTGCTGAGTTGCCGCCATTCCCCCTCATCGCCATCCGAAATCAGGAGTGTCGATGGGTCGCCGACCAGTGCACCCGTTTCATCGAAGAAACGAACGTCCACCCCTCCATGCCGGTTGTCGGCAAGGTCGTCTGAAAAAAGCTCGCAGAAAACAGAGAGGCTTTCCCCCTCGTTTACACCCGTGAGCTTCTTCGCCTGTGCCGCGCTAATCGTGAGACTGTCGATGGAGAGAGCAAAGGACATGTACGCCTCGGTATCATCGAAATCGACATTGAGAAGTTTTATGAAAGCAGTGTCGTGATCGTCCTCCATCTCGAAGCCGAATTGCGCCGTGCTCGATATGTTCCCCGAAGGGAAGGTGATGCCCTGAATGGCGAGTACATCGAAGAGTCCGGCATTGGTCATGCCACAATTCTACCATGCTCAGGCTCCCACGCCGAGTTCCGTCACAGGGTCAGCAGCGGGATCAGTGCTTGGTGTCTGCGTCATGTGTACAGACGTGCCGTTGGTGCGATACGTCCTGCCGGTCGTTGCGACA
>Ga0315281_10001338_pt1 | contig 36124 bp, 34 predicted proteins | sample YL17G07_0_MG_FD_204540 | JGI IMG/M metagenome (GOLD analysis project Ga0315281, IMG submission 204540) | Sediment microbial communities from Yellowstone Lake, YNP, Wyoming, USA - YL17G07_0 | ecosystem: Environmental > Aquatic > Freshwater > Lake > Sediment | place: USA: Wyoming | collected...
CATCCCGACCTTCCCCCGGCTTTCAGCAAGGTCGGGCAGCCCGTGATAATACCGGGCGACATGGGGACGCACTCTTACGTCCTTGTGGGGTCGGAGACCGCGATGAGGGAGAGCTTCGGTTCTACGTGCCACGGCGCCGGCCGCACGATGAGCAGGTCGAAGGCGAGGAAGACAATCCGGGGGAGCGAGTTGAGGGCAAGGCTTGAGTCGGAGGGCATACTCGTCATGTCCGAGAAGGATTCGCTTCTTGCCGAGGAGGCTCCGGAGGCTTACAAGGACGTTTCGCGGGTTGTCGATGTCTGCGAGGGTGCCGGCCTTTCCCGTAAAGTGGCGATGCTGAAACCGATGGGGGTTCTCAAGGGTTAGAGCGCTTGACGCGCGGTTGAACGGCTTCCTCTTTAATGGTACGTTACCAGTGCTTCAGGGCCTATAGCTCAGTTGGCTAGAGCGCACCCCTGATAAGGGTGAGGTCGGTGGTTCGAGTCCACCTAGGCCCACCATTCAATTCTGAATTGAATGGCAATCACCCTTTGACTCGAACCACCGACTTGAGGCGACATGTGTTGCGCACTCACGAGGCCTGGGGTCACCGCGCGCGTAAGCGCGTGGGGCCGAGTCCACCTAGGCCCACCACGCCATGCAAGTTGTTCTCCATGCTCAGGTGGACGAAGAACCACCGACTTGAGGCGACATGTGTTGCGCACTCACGAGGCCTGGGGTCACCGCGCGCGTAAGCGCGTGGGGCCGAGTCCACCTAGGCCCACCAGTTGTTCAGGTTAAGACCGTTCGATCTGTCCCGTTGACTGGAATTACGGTAAAGCAGATTGGTCAGGATTGTCCCGCCGTTGGCAGGGGACCAGACTGTCAGGCCTTGTCTGCCGGCCGGCCCTGCTTACTGGCAATCTTGGGGAGAACGACGGACATCGCCAGGTCAACCAGACCGACCGCAAGCACCACGATTCCGACCGTAATACTCACAAAGAAAAGTACGAATACTCCCACGACAAAGAAAATCAGGCCTGAAACAACGAGAATTCTTGCCACCAGGTCGATTCCCGCGCCTTTTCCTTGGTCATCAGCCATCCTATTACTCCTTGTGAAGCGATGCTGTTGATACAGCGCTACTTTACCATTAAATCACTGAACCGCCTTGATGGCACGCGCTACGGGCGCGCCATCCCTTGTTCCAGCACGTTCTCTTTGAGTCGCCCTCGGCTTTGCCTTTCCGGTTTCAGATTATTGGTCTATCCTTGGGGCGGACTCGTTTGCCTCGAGGAGCGATATGAGATTCCCGCGCATGGTGAGAGTAAGACAGCAGCTTGCGAGCGAGTCCCTTGAGGACCTCCCGGCAGCTCTTGAGCAGGCGCTTGGGGAAGCCGGCTTTGAGAGGTTGTTCGCCCCGGGTCAGAGCGTCGCCGTGGGTGTGGGGAGCAGGAATATCAACCGGCTCGTCGAGCTGGTTGCCGGGCTGGTGGGGAAGCTCAAGGGATCAGGCTGCACACCGTTCATCGTACCCGCGATGGGTTCGCACGGTGGGGCAACCGCGGAAGGGCAGGTCAGGGTGCTCGCCGGTCTGGGCGTCACCGGAGAGTCTGTCGGCGCGCCGGTCATCTCATCGATGGACACGGTCTCTCTGGGCGTGACGCACGGGGGTACCGAGGTGTTCATGGACCGCGTCGCCATGGAGTCCGACGCGATTATCCTCGCAAACAGGGTAGCGCCTCATACAGGGTATTCGGGTTCCGTACAGAGCGGCCTTTGCAAGATGCTGGCGGTGGGGCTGGGAAAACGTGACGGCGCGGTGTCGCTCCACAGGCACGGCTTCGGGGCCGCACACCTGATAGGAGAGATGGCCGACCTGGTGCTTGAAAAGGTCCCTGTTGTAATGGGCGTAGCATTGGTTGAGGACGGTGAGAAGAGGCTCTCACGCATAGAGGCGCTAGCACCCGAGGAAATCAGGGTTCGAGAGCCCGAGCTTCTGCAGGCCGCGATATCCCTGTACCCGAGGATACCGCTTGAATCTGCCGATTTGCTCATCGTTGACGAGATCGGCAAGGACATCTCGGGGATCGGGATGGATCCTCTTGTCACAGGCCGCGGGAAGGACACGGATCCCGAAGAGGCCGCGACGTTCAGCGCGGGGCGGATTGTTGCCCTGAAGCTCACCGAGGGCTCCGGCGGGAACGCCACGGGCATCGGGCACGCGGATGTGACCACCAGGAGGCTGGCTGATTCGATAAACAGAGAGGTGACGCGCCAGAACGTCCAGACTTCCGGGGCGCTGGACCGGGCGCGCATCCCGCGGGTGGCGGGTTCCGACATGGAAGCCGTAGAGATGGCGCTGGAGAGCCTGGAGGAGTCCTCGCCGGATACCGTGAGAGTCGTGAGGATTAAGAACACCAGGGAGCTCGCCGAACTGCAGGTGTCTTCGGCGCTTGTGCCGGAGCTGAAAGGCCGGGAGGGCGTCGAGGCGGGCGAAGAGCGGGACATGGAGTTCGACTCCGATGGGAGTATCCTTTAGTGTTTTTGTACACTCCGGTGCCGTGATAACCTAGTAATCGTCTTTGAAGGCTTGAGTAGGCGTGGAGGGAGCTCTGTGACTGAAGAATACGACGCGGTGGTAATAGGCGCGGGCATAGCAGGGCTTGGGGTGTCTGCCCTTCTACAGCAGGCTGGACAAAGGGTACTATGCGTTGAAAAAAACGCGCAGGCGGGCGGCCGCATGCAGAGCTTCGACATCGAGGGCGGCTGGAGGGTGGACATCGGACTGCACCTGGCTGAGCTCGGTGACGCCTCCTCGAGCAGCGAGCTGGCGAGGCAGGTAGGCAAGGAGGTCAGCTGGGCGCGCTTCAGCGAAACGGTTGAGATATTCAGGGCCGGGCGCTGGCAGACGCTCGAAGAGATGATAATAGCTTCGCCCGAGGACATAGACGAGATAAAGAAGATGATGAAGGCGATCGCCACCATGAGCGACGCCGACATCGAGGAGTGCGACCTGACCAGCTGGAAGCAGTGGCTTGACGGGAACACCACATCCGCGGTCGCGAGGGAGCTCTTCAGCGTGAACGGGATGATAATGACGACGGTTCCCGACACACTGGAGATGTCGGCCGGAGAGATACTCTACATCGCGCGTGAGAACCTCCAGAAGAAACGCAACGTCCTTACCGCGGCGTACCCGGTCGGGGGAATGATGAGTATAGTCAGCCCTTTGAAGGAGGCTTTCGAGGAGGTGGGCGGCGAGCTTATGCTCGGGACAGAAGTCGACTCCGTGCTTTTCGAGGGCAGCAATGTGCGGGGGGTAGCCTTGAAGAAGGGGAGCGCGTCCCCATACCCGGGTTGGTTCTACATGGACGACGCCCGGGTGGTCGAAGCACCAGTTGTGGTGTGCGCGCTTCCCCTCTGGGACCTCGACGGAGTGCTGGACGTGAACCCGGAGACCTCCATCCTGCCGGAGTGGTGGTTGAAGAGGTACGATGACCTGAAGTTCGAGACGACGGGGCTCATAGGCTACACGATCGGGCTTTCCGAGACCGTTTACGACAGGCCGAACTTCCTCTCGGCCCTTTGTCTCGACCACACGGGGACGCCCTTCCAGGGTTTTTTGCCGTCGGCCTTTGACCCGGGGGTGGCGCCCGAGGGCAAATCGCTTTTACAGACCGACTGCGTCGTGGAGGTCGACCAGATATTCGACAAGTTCGAGCTTGAGCGGCTGCTCGGGCTGATGTGGACGGACATCCAGGAGATGTTCCCCGGGATAGACGACAAGGTCGAGTGGAAGTTCACCTACAAGTGTGTCGGTTGCGACGGGCTCGCCAGGAAGCCCGGCCAGGTGGGGATGTTCAAGCCGGACGTAGTCGCCCCGGGAGTCGAAGGCCTCTACTTCGCGGGCGACACGTATCGCGGGCGCGGGTTAGCCCTTAACAGCGCCGCGCTTTCAGCGAAGATTTGCGCGGAGCAGATTCTAGAAAGGCACGACACCTGACGAAATGAGGCGAAGATAATGCTTGGGGCGAAGACCCTGGCCCGGGCCAAGATAAACCTTTTCCTTTCCGTGGGGCCGCGACGGGAGGACGGTTACCACGAGATTCGCTCCGTCATGCAGGCTCTCGAACTCTCGGACGAGCTTTATTTCCGTCGCACCGATGGCTCTCGCGGGAGGATCACCCTGCGCTGCAGCGACGAAAACCTGCCGGACGGCGGGGAGAACTTGGTGTGGAAGGCGGTTGATACCTTCGCGAGCGAGACAGGCGTGATGGATGAAGGCGGCCTTGAGGTCTTTATCAACAAGAGGATTCCCATTGGGTCGGGACTTGCCGGAGGCAGCGCGGACGCGGCTGCCGCCTTGCTGGCCATGAACCACATCTGGGAGCTGGAGATGCCGCTTGCAGAGATTGAGCGGATAGCGGCGCTTGTAGGCTCCGACGTTCCTTTCTGCCTTCACGGCGGCACAGCCGTGGTCACGGGAAGGGGCGAGAGGGTGGAGCCTCTAGAGTCGCTGCCATCCTTTCAAGTCGTGATCGCCTCACCAGGGGAGCAGGCCTCCACGGCAGAAGTATATCGGAGGTTTGATTCGGTTGCCGCAGAGTCCGGATTGCCTGGAGAGAAGGAGCTGGAACAGGCCTTCTCCGCTCTCCTCGAGGGGCTTAAAAAGGGCGATTTTGAGGCTATTTCTGCCAACTTGCACAACAGTCTTGAATCTGCCACGATAGCCGGGGACCGGCTGGAACTGTTCAAGAGTACGGCACTTGAGGCGGGGGCCTCGGCCGCTCTTATGACGGGGAGCGGGCCGGCCGTCTTTGCCCTCGCGAGGACTCTCGAGGAGGCCGCGGAGGTTGCCTGGGAACTTGAGAAAATAGCGCCCGTAACGATCATAACCGGCTTTGCCGACAGGGGCGCTCAAATCGCGGGCTGATTGAGGGTGGGCATGGGGTGTGGCCAAGTGGTAAGGCAGCGGCCTTTGGAGCCGCCATCGTAGGTTCGAATCCTGCCACCCCAGCCAGACAAGTTGATAGCCAATGGGATGAGAACCCAGGGGGGTTATTACTTGCGGGGGGAAGGTCCCCCCGCAATCATCCATGGGGGGTGACAGCAGGACCGCAGGTCCTGCGCCATAGGGGGGCGAAGCCCCCATATGGGGAGCGAGTGATACGAGCGACAGGTTCGAATCCTGCCACCCCAGCCAGATTGTCCCTACGGAGTGAGAAGATAGAAAAGCGAGTTGTTCATGAGCGGGTTCGATAATAGTCGCCTGGCGGTGGTGGTGCTGGGCGCGGGAAAGGGGACGAGGATGAAGTCCGATGCCCCCAAAGTGCTCCACCCGGTCTGCGGGCGGCCGATCATCGAGTACGTGCTCGACGCGGTAGCCTCCGTTGGCGCTGGAGAGACAGTGCTCGTCGTAGGGCAGGGCTCCGAGGAGGTCCGTGCCGAGGTGGGTACCGGAGTCCGCTACGTGGAACAGGGCGAGCCCTTGGGCACGGGCCATGCGGTAAGGGTTGCACTCGAGGATCTGGGCGAGGACTTTGACGAGATCCTCGTTCTGCCCGGAGACAGCCCCCTGATAAGGGGTGAAACTCTCCGGGCGCTTATCGATGAACGGCGCGCTCAAGATGCGACCGCTTCGCTTGTGACCGCCGAACTTGAGAAACCGGACGGTTACGGGAGGCTCGTGAGGGACGCATCAGGCGGAGTGGAAAGGATAACGGAGGAGCGTGACGCTTCCGATGATGAGCGGGCCATAAAAGAGGTAAACGGGTGCACATACGCGTTTAACCGGCCGCTCGTGGAGGAGACCCTCGGCTTTCTTACGACGGACAATGCGAAGAGCGAGTACTACCTTACCGACGTGGTAGGGCTTTTTGTGTCTGGAGGTCACAAGGTCGTGCCGGTGGGAGCGCCTGCAGAAGAGGTGCTCGGTGTCAACAACAGGGAAGAGCTGGCGATCGTGGACTCCATCATGAGGTCCAGGATCAACAGCGCGCTGATGGATGAAGGCGTAACCCTCATGGACCCGGACAAGACCTATGTAGACCACGGGGTTAAGATAGGAAAGGACACGGTTATCATGCCGCTGGTGTTCATAACTGGCCGCTCGCGCATTGGTAGCCGGTGTCGAATAGGCCCCTGCACCGCCGTCAAGGACACGGTCGTCGGCGACAGGTGCGTTGTGGAGTTCTCGTGGCTCGACGGTTGTGAGATCGACGAGGACGTCAACATCGGCCCGTTCTCCAGGCTGAGGCCGGGCACCAAGATGCGGGCGGGTTCGAAGGCCGGTAGCTTCGTCGAAATCAAGAACACGGTTGTCGGCCCCGGGAGCAAGGTGCCTCACCTAAGTTATATGGGCGACGCGGTGATCGGCGACGATGTGAATATCGGCGCGGGCAGCATCACCTGCAATTTCGACGGCGAGAAGAAGCACTCCACGGAGATCGGGGACCGCGCTTTCATAGGCAGCGACACCATGTTCATCGCTCCGGTAAAGATCGGGAAGGAGGCGGCCACCGCGGCCGGCTCTTCGATATCCAAGGATGTACCTGATGGGGGCCTCGGGATTGAGAGGGCCGATCAAGAGAACATAGAGGGATGGCGAGAGAGTGGGAAGAAAAAGGACTCGAAGAAAAAGGGGACCCGGAAGTCTGACGAGGCAGGGGAGGTGCCGCTTTGAGGGAGGTCACCCGTAAGAAGCTGATGGTGTTTTCCGGGACAGCGCACCTGGCACTGGGAGAGGAGGTTGCGACGGGGCTCGGCGTGACACTGGGTCCGGTCGATATCTCGCGATTCTCCAACGGGGAGATTTACGTCAGGTTCCTGGAGAGCGTGCGGGGCGTCGACGCGTTTGTGATCCAGCCGTGCGCGGAGCCGGTGAACGACAGCATCATGGAGCTTTTATTGATGATGGACGCGCTCAAGCGTGCATCGGCGAAGCGGATAACGGCGGTTATGCCCTATTACGGCTATTCGCGGCAGGACAAGAAGACGCTGGCCCGCGAACCGATTAGCGCGCGGCTGGTTGCGGAGACCATAACCGCCGCTGGAGCCAACAGGGTGCTATCGGTGGATCTGCACGCCGGGCAGATTCAGGGTTTTTTCGATTTTCCCCTTGATCACATAACGGCACTCCCCCTGCTGGCGGGTCACATAGTGCAGAAGAACCTGCCCGACCTAGTAGTGGTCTCTCCAGATGCCGGCCGGGTAAAGGTGGCGAAAAAACTATCCGACAGGCTGCACGCCCCTCTGGCGATAATGCACAAGCGAAGGCCCGAGAAGAACTTGGCCGAGATGCTCCACGTCATCGGCGAGGTCGAGGGCAAAACCGCCGTTCTTATCGATGACATGGTGGATACGGCTGGGACCATGGTCGAGGCCGCCGCCGCTTTGAAGAGGGAAGGCGCCCGCGAGATATACGCCTGCGCTACGCACGCCATCATCTCGGGCAACGCCGTCGAGAGGATAGACGGCTCTGAAATAAAGGAGCTGGTGGTGACCAACACACTCCCTGTGCCGCCGGAGAAGAAGATTGATAAAATAACGGTGCTGTCGATAGCGCCGATGCTCGCGGATACCGTGATGGCTGTGTTCAAAGAGGAGTCGGTGAGTGAGATAGTCGGCGGAGACAACCAAATCTAGGACCGGAGAGTGGTGAGTTTTGGAGCTCAAGTTAACGGCTGAGACAAGAGAAGAAACGGGTAAAGGGCCCGTGAAGAGGCTGCGGGTGCAGGGCGGAATCCCCGCGGTCTTATACGGGCCGGGCCTGCTGCCGCATAACCTGGTCGTGAAAAAGGAGGACTTGGGGGAAGTCCTCCATACCGAGGCCGGGGCCAACGTCTTGATTGACCTGCAGGTGGTTGACGGGAAGAAGAAGGAGAGCCACCTCGTCATGATAAAGGAGATTCAGAGGCATCCTTTCAAGGAGAAGTTTCTTCACGTGGATTTTGTGAAGGTCGCCCGTGACGAGAAGGTTACGACCAAGGTGCCGATAGCCGTAAGTGGCGAGGCGGAGTCCCTTGGGCTGAAGAACGGAGGTACTCTGCAGCACAACATCTGGGAGGTCGAGGTCGAATGCCTCCCGGCCGACATGCCCGATCATCTGTACGTTGATGTCTCGATGATGGATATTGGTGATCACCTCCGGGTCAGCGACCTCACAAGCCCGCCCGGAGTCGCTATACTGACAGACGCGGATGACACCATCCTGACTGTCTTGGCGCCGCGTGTCATTGAAGTGGAGGTTCCCGAGGTAGCGGAGGTTGCCGAGGAGCTTGCGCCCGAGGAGGAGGAAGTAGCGTCTGCGAAGGAGAAGCCGGGAGAAGCCGTCCCACCGGCGGGCGGCGAAGAGAGCTAGGCCCACCCATAGAACCGGTAGGCGTTTTCCGGATATTGGCGGTGTGGATATCGGGAAGCGGGTCCCCATGGTGGTAGGACTCGGGAACCCGGGCCGGAGTTACAGTCGAACAAGGCACAATGCGGGTCGTACCGCCGCGGAGTATATCCTCGAAAAGAGTGAGGTCGTTGCCGCCGATGACTGGCCGGAAGGTTACGTCGCTTTTGTCAGTTACGGAGGGCGGAAGTTCCTGGTAATGGTCCCCGGCGTGTTCATGAATATCAGCGGCCGGGCGGTTGCGTCGGTTGTTGAGCGCTACGGAGTAGCCCCCGAGCGGGTTGTGGTTATACACGACGACATCGACATACCCTTGGGGGATGTCAGGGTCAAGCGCGGCGGGGGGACCGGAGGTCATCTTGGGCTTGCATCCATAATCGAAGCCCTTGGCGACGAGAATCTCGCGCGAGTGAGAATGGGGGTCGGCAGGCCGCCGGCCGGGGTGGACCCGGCTGATTACGTGCTCGCTGATTTCACTGAAGAAGAGGCCGGGGAGTACGAGGAATCGATCGAGCGCGCGGCTGGAGCCGCGCTTGAGATGGTCCTGGGGGAAACGGATGAGGCAGACTAGGCGCGGTTGGATAGCCGCCTTAGCACTTGTCGCCGCGACAGTGGTCCTGGTGGCGGTATCCGGTTGCGGCCTTGAGACGGAGCAGGCGAACCGGGATATATCGCGTGCCTTTCAGCACCAGCAAGAGGCGGAGGCCGTACTCGCGCGACTTAAGAATTTCGCGGCTGAGTGGGAAGCTATTTTCAACGTCCCTCGTATAGGGCCTGGCCAGGTAACCGCAGCGCGGCAACTGCTACAGGCGCGCGGGCAGGACCTTGATGCCTTGGAAACCGCTCTCAGCAAGTGGGCAGAGGATTTTCGCGCCATCAGTTCTTTGAACGTCGAGGAGAAGATAAAGGAGTACGTCAGGCTGAAATTGAACGCCATAAGGTGTTACTCCGATTACGTGACCGGCTCTCTGAGACCCATATTCAAGGCTTACGAGGGACTGGTCGAGCTCATAGCGCAGGGCAGGCCCCAGGCCACGCTTGACGAGACGGCGATGGAGATCGCCGGGCTGGTTACCGAGTCGAAGGATAAGCTCGAGGAGTGCCAGGAAGCAGAGAAGCAAGCTGACGAGTATTTCAAGGAAAACAGGCTCGGCAAGTAGTCGGCCGCAAACCCTGAAGCGGTTTTAAGCTACTGTTGCGGAGCCATCGCGAAGGTGAGATCCCCATCCTCGGTGATCGACCACTTAATATCACCCTTTGTTCCGGTGATAATCTCGTAAAGGCCGAGCGAGGTTCCCAGGATAATGAGAGGAAGCGCAGGGTTCTCGATGCGGACGGTGACGCCGTTGCCCTCCTGTTCGAAGGAGACGAGGTTCCCAAGGCCGAATAGGGCTAGCCAGTAACCGAAGTCATCCCATCTCAATGATTTCCAGAAGGAGCCCGGCGCGGACGTGACGTACAAGCGCTGTGCCTCGATGATGGTCTCGGGAATCGCTTCTCCAAGCTCATCCTCAAGTTCGTCGAAGACCGCCTGGAGCCCGTAGGGCCCGGACAATGCCACTCGGAGGCCCGTTTCGGGGTGGGTGATGGTGCCCTGTTCCAGGTCCCAGCGGAAGCGGGAGATCTCGAACGGCGCACCGCAGCCGGCGCACCTGTTGAGCTCGACCTCGCCCGATTTTCGAGGCTTGGGGTGTATGACGAACCTGTCCTCCAGTTCCGGGGCGTGGGGCGATTTGAAGTTCTTGACCAGGTAGCGGTCGGGGCCGATCTGCTCGTACGTCACCGCCCCGGGGACCTTCCTTATGGCCTCGCTCGAACCCATGAGGTCGCCCATGAACAGGGGGAGCGAGTAGGGGTTCCCTATCTCGCAGGAGAGGTAGTGTTCCTTCCAGCTGAACTCGCGGACCTTGATATCGCCGTAGCCCATCACCCTGCCCTGCTCGACGACCCTTCTGATGATCCGCTCAAGCCCTACGACGCGGGCGAGCGTACCCTTGGCGCCGCGTATTAGTTTGCTGATGTAGGTTCTGGTGGCGCGCGCCTTGCTCTCGATGATCATCTTCTCGATGGGCACGCCGATCAGCTGCTCTATGTTGGCGAAAAGGGCATTGACTCCGTTACTGTCAATTAGAGCCATGCGGTGGTCGGGGTCGCGTCTCTGAGTTGTAGTGCCGTCGGAGTTCCAGGTGTGGCCCTTGCCGATAATCAAAGGTACGCCGCATGTTTTGCATGTCCTTGTTCCGCTCATGCACCCTCATTCATAAGGTTGCCGTTGTGGTTATTATATATCTGTGGCTTGTCCATGTTAAGCTTGGGCGCTGATATTTGCTAGAATCAGCCTGCACGGTCGTTTGGATGAAAGGGCAAGGGCGCTTAAGGGGGAACAGGGTCGATGGCCGGAGACGGGAGCGGCTCGGGAATATCAGATCTACATGAGCGCATAGTTGGAACCTTTCGCTCCGCCTACCCCGAGGTACCTTCCGGAAAGCTCGAGCACATGGCACGGAATTTCGCCCAGATTGTCCGCGGGATCATAAACATTGGCGATACCGTAGGGGGCAAGGGCGAGGTATCACATATCGAAATGGTCAACGGCCTCGTCTATTCGTGTGTTGCAAGCACCTTCGTCGATGAGACTGATAAGGGTGTCATGGACGAGACGGTTGAGAGCAAGATAGGCGAGTGCGTTGCAAAAGTCGCCGACTGGCTTCTCGGCCTGGAGGTACTGCGCGATGACCCCGAGCTCTACCGAAGTTTCGTAAGGGGCGCGTTGGCGTTGGGCGCGGCCGACTGGGAGACGGAGCGGGGAAAACTCGCTTACTGATTGGGGCGTTGCCGCCACCACAACTCCCTTTCTCGAGATTGTTAATCTGCTAGTATGATTATTGTTTTGCTATACCGAGAAGAGGCCTGGGCATCCGGCGCCGAGGCCCGTTTGGCGTGCGGAAAAGTGGTTTTAAACATGGTAAACCCTGCAAGGGAGATACTCGAGAGAGCGCTTGAAACAGGTTTTTCGACTGCCGTCGCAAGCGGGTTTGAAAAGCCGGGCGATGGGAGCATCTTCACGGCGGAAGCTATGGTACCGGTCCTGGCCGCGGTTGCGTACAGGGTGCTCGGTGGCCCGCTGCTGCTGGCGGTGCCTGCCGACGCAGCAGGTATGTCGAGGGATCTCGATTGTTTCATCCCGGGCGAGGCCTTCCACCTTCCGGCCCCGGGACCCGCCGGGGATTGGTTTCGTCCGTACGATGAAGGTGTCGGGCAGAGACTCAAGGCCGCCCGGGCGCTGAGCTCAGGGAAGGTCGCGGTGGCGGGAGTAGAGGCGCTCATTGCGGGGATTCCCGGTGGTCCCCCGGAGGGCTGGCCGCTGGACATCGTGACCGGCGTGGAGCTCAATCTCGAGCGGGTCGCAAGCACGCTGGTGGAGGGCGGTTATGAAAGGGAGTACACGGTAGAGGGCTGGGGGCGTTTCGCGATCCGCGGGGGCATCCTCGACATCTTCCCGTCGACCGCCGATAGGCCTGTCCGCGTGGAGCTGTCAGGTGATCGCGTCGAATCGCTTCGCGAGTTCAACGTGGTAACCCAGCGGTCATCAGACCGAGTCGAACGGGTCGAGATATTTCCAGCGACAGAAAAGGACGGTGGCACAAGTTGTCCCGGAGCGCTGCCGGGAGTCAGGGTGCTTGCCGTGAATCCCGAATTACTGGAAACGAAAGCGGCCGAGTTCTGCAACGAGGCGGGGATCGAGCTACCGGCTGGCTCACTCATGGAGGGGCTGCGCGAGGTGGTCCCGGTCGAGACACTGGGCAGGCCAACGGGTGAAGTATTCACGTTTCCAGGGACTCCGGCCCGGCAGTTTCACGGAGACCTTAGCGCCGCGGTCAGGGAGTGGAAGAAGCTGCAGTCGGACGGCAACGATGTGTACCTGCTTCTTGACGGGAAGGGTCAGGTCTCCAGGGCGGGTGAACTCTGGGAGGAGCAGGAACCCGGTCGGACCGCGCCACGCATGGGAGTCGGGACGCTTCGAAGGGGGTTCTACGTCGCTCCCCTTCACCTCGCCCTGTTCACTTCTTTCGACCTGCTGGGCACAAGGGAGAGAAGACGCAGGCCCCCCCGGGTCTCCAGCGGGATGCCGGTCACGAGCTACGCCGAGCTGGAGATCGGCGGGTACGCGGTACACGTCGACCAGGGCATCGGGGTATACAGGGGCCTGGTGTCGCGGGAGGTCCTGGGGGTCAAGCGGGAGTACCTCCTCATCGAGTATGGGGGAGGAGATCGGCTTTACGTTCCGACCACCCATCTTTCCAAGGTCCAGCGGTACGTGGGCGCGGAGAACCCTGCCGTGCACAGGCTGCGGGGACGCGAGTGGTTCAAGTTGAGAAAGAAGGCCCGACGGTCGGCCGAAAAGATGGCGAGGGAACTGCTCGAGCTTTACCTCGAGAGGAAGACAAGAGAGGGGTTTGCTTTCTCGGTTGACACGCCATGGCAGAGGGAGCTCGAGGATTCGTTCGGGTATGAGGACACGCCGGACCAGAGACACGCTGTCGATGAGGTGAAGGCCGACATGGAGGCCCCCGTTGCCATGGACAGGCTCGTCTGCGGTGACGTCGGCTACGGGAAGACGGAGATCGCCGTGCGGGCGGCGATGAAGGCCGCGATGGATTCAAAGCAGGCCGCGGTGCTCGTGCCCACCACCGTTCTCGCGAGCCAACATCTCGAGACGTTCAGGAGCCGCCTGGCCCCCTTCCCGGTAAGGGTCGAGATGCTGTCGCGCTTCTTGTCCGGCGCGGAGCAGGAAGAGGTTGCCGTCGGCGTGCGACGGGGCGACGTGGACATCGTGATAGGTACGCACCGCCTTCTGCAGAACGACATAGGTTTCAAAGAGCTGGGGCTCCTCGTCGTGGACGAGGAGCAGAAGTTCGGGGTCGCCCACAAGGAGAGGCTTCGCAGGCTCAAACGCGACGTCGACACGCTGACGCTGACCGCGACCCCGATCCCGCGCACCATGCAGATGTCGCTTTCCGGCGTCAGGGACATAAGCATAATCGACACGCCGCCGGAGGACCGACATCCAGTATCGACTTATGTAGGCGAGTTCGACGTGGAGCTGGTGCGGAGGGCTATCAACTACGAGGTCGCGCGGGGCGGGCAGGTCTTTTACGTACACAACAGGATAGAGAGCATAAAGCGCGTATCGGACATGCTGAGACGGGCTTTGCCCGATGTGTCGATAGCGGTCGCGCACGGACGCATGCACGAGGACGGCCTCGAACGCGTGATGCTCGAATTCGCCGACGGACTGCACAGCGTGCTGGTCTGTACAACCATCATCGAGTCGGGCCTCGACCTGCCGAATGTGAACACTCTCATCGTCGACAGGGCCGACCGGCTCGGGCTCGCCCAGCTTTACCAGATCAGGGGACGCGTCGGGCGGGCCGGCAGGAGGGCCTACGCGTACTTCTTTTACCCCCACCGGGCCGCTCTGACCGATACCGCCGTGGCCCGGCTTGCCGCCATAAGCGAGATGACTCCGCTCGGGTCGGGGATGAGGGTCGCCATGCGCGACCTCGAGATACGCGGGGCCGGCAACCTGTTGGGGGCGGAGCAGAGCGGCCAGATAGAGGCGGTGGGCTTCGAGCTATACTGCGAGCTCTTGAGGGAGGCGGTCGAGATATTGAAGGGCGAGGCGCCCGTTCCGAGGAGGGAAGCCGCGATCGAGCTTCCCCTGGATGCCTACATCCCGGAGGACTATATATCGGATCAGGAAGCGAGGGTGGAGGTATATCGACGGCTGGTCGCGTCGGGGAGGACGGCGACGATTGGCGAGCTCCGGGATGAGCTAGAAGACCGATTCGGAGATCCGCCGACCCCTGTGCTTCAGCTCCTGGAGGCGGAACGCCTGAAGTACGGCGCGGCCGAGGCCGGCCTGGAGAGCGTCTCGATGGGGGGCGACGAACTCAGGCTGAAATGTTATCCCGGTAGGGAGGGCGCGCTGGCGGAGGCGCGCCGGTCCGCCGCCGAGAATGGGTTCACGGCAGATGGCGGCATTCATACGGATGAAACCACGAGAACACTGTACTTGAAGTTAAGGTTTTGGGACGTTAACAACAGGCAAGAACTGTTGCTAAAGTGGTTAAAATTAATTATTGATGATATAATAAACGTTTGTGGGTCCAAGGGCTAGAGATTCTGGTCACTGTGATTCCGACGGTGAAGACATGAAACAATCGAGGCTGAAGGGGACGCTGCTGGCCCTTGCCTTCCTGTGCAACTTCTGTGTTTACGTACTGGCGGGCTGCTCGGGCGGTGCTCTGGTGGTAAACGGGGAGCCCATCGGTGGGGCGCAGTTATCAAGGGAGGTCGGCAGGCGCATCGAGATCATAAAGGAGAAAAACCCCAAGGAGTTGGAGGGTAAGCGGGGGGCCAAGCTGGAGGCTGAAACCAAGAGACAGGTTGCTACCGACCTCATCAAGGCCAAGCTCATGGAGGAGCAGGCCCGTAAGCTGGGGGTGACCGTTCAGCCAGGCGAAGTGGACAGCAGGATCGAGCAAGAGCGCAGCGCCAAGGGGTATGACAGGTACATGCAGGAGCTTAAGAGTCAGAGGCTGTCCGAGGAGAAATACCGGGAGTCCCTCGAGGCTAAGATGCTTGTGGAACAGCTCGGCAGCAGGATCACCGCGGACGTCACCGCGAACGAGAACGAGGCCGAGTCGTTCTACCTGACCCACAAGGGGCTCTTCAGCCACAGCTTGATGGTGCACGTGGCGCACGTCCTCCTTGAGACTGAGGGCCAAGCCAAGATGGTCGCCGAGGAAGCCCAGAGGGAAGGCGATCTTGCCAAGCTCGCGAAGGCTCTATCGCAGGACCTGGCCACGAGAGACAACGGCGGCGACCTCGGGTGGATCGAGCAGGGAACGGCGGACCCCGCGATCGAAGAAGCCGCGTTCTCGCTCGCGCCCGGCCAAGTGAGCGGCGTGGTCAAGGCCAGCGACGGGTACCACGTGTTGAAAGTGCTGGAAAGGCGTGAGGCCTATACTCCGCCGTTCTCCGAGGTGAAGGACAAGGCGATCAGCATGCTGTTGAACAAGAAGAAAGAGGAGAAGTTCTCCGACTGGTTAAGGACTGTATACGCGAACGCGGATGTCATAGTAAACGGGGGCATTGGGAAGTGGGATCCGCGTCTTGGCATGGTCGTTGAGAATCGCAAGAGCTAGAGGGACGGCCGTGGGTGAAGTTGAAGCAAAAGGTGAAGGACCGGGCATGTCCGGTGACCTCGGTGGTAAGTTCGAGAGGATGGCTGAGATCATGGCTACGCTGCGTGCCCCCGGGGGGTGTCCATGGGACCTCGCGCAGACCCCGGAGACGCTCGCCAGGCACCTGCTTGAGGAGGCTTACGAATCGGTCGAGGCCATCGAGACGGGCGACTGGGCGCACCTCGCGGAGGAACTCGGGGACCTGCTCCTGCAGATCGTATTCCAATCGAGGATCGCGGAGGAGTCGGGCCGCTTCAATCTCTCGGATGTAGTGGACGGCATAACGGAGAAGCTCGAGCGCCGCCACCCGCACATATTCGGGGACGTGGAGGCCGCCTCGGCGGAGCAGGTGTCCATCAACTGGGACCGCATAAAGAGGGAAGAGGAAGGCGAATACGAGAGCATGAAGATGCCGGAAGGCCTGCCCGCGATGATGTCCGCGCTGAAGATACAGGGGGGCGCCGCTCGCGACGGCTTCGACTGGACGGACGGGGCAGACGTCTTCGTCAAGCTGGAAGAGGAGATCGAGGAGCTCGGGAAGGCGAAGGGCGGGCCACGGGAGAAGGTTGAAAGGGAGCTGGGCGATGTCCTTTTCACCGTGGTCAACCTCTCGCGCCACCTCGGCGTGGATCCCGAGCAGGCACTGCGCGCGACGTGCCGCGAGTTCGCAAGGCGCTACGCCCTCATGGAAGAAGAAGCCGGGCGGAGGGGCAAGGATCTGGCTTCACTTTCGCTTGAAGAAAAAGAGAGTCTGTGGCAGCAGGTAAAAGGGGAACGACTCGAAGGGGAGGAAAGATGAGCGCGATTTCGGACATGTTCGCCCGCGAGATACTGGACTCACGGGGTAATCCTACCGTCGAGGTTGATGTCCTTCTGGCCGGCGGTGTCTTCGGAAGGGCGGCCGTGCCGTCGGGAGCCTCGACCGGCACCCTCGAGGCACTGGAGCTTCGCGACGGAGAGGATGGCCGGTATGCGGGAAAGGGCGTCAGGGTCGCGGTCCGGAACGTGAACGAGGTGATTGCGCCGGAACTCCTGGGGATGGACGCGGATGAGCAGGGCGAGATAGACCGCGCGCTTATCAGCCTTGACGGAACACCCAACAAGGGAAAGCTCGGCGCGAACGCGATACTGGGTGTTTCCCTCGCCGTGGCGCGTGCTGCCGCGGCCGACCACGGGCTGCCCCTTTACCAGTACATCGGGGGGGTGGAGGCAAACGTGCTGCCGGCCCCGATGATGAACGTCGTGAACGGGGGGATCCACGCCGCGAACAGTATTGACCTTCAGGAATTCATGATAATGCCGCTCGGTGCCGGCAGCTTTTCAGGGGCGCTCCGGATGTGTGTAGAAACGTATCATGCACTGAAGGGAATCCTGGAGGCGGCGGGTCTCTCGACGGGTGTCGGTGACGAGGGGGGATTCGCGCCCGACCTCCCCGGAAGCGACGAGGCGCTGACCGCCCTCGTCGAAGCGATTGAAAAGGCCGGCTACTCGCCGGGAAAGGATATCTACCTGGCCCTCGATCCGGCTGCGAGCGAGTTCTATCGTGACGGCACATACGTCCTGTCAGGCGAAGGAAAGACCCTTACGCCCATCGAGATGGTCGAGTATTACGCGGGCTTGGTCGAGCGCTACCCGATCGTCAGCATCGAGGACGGGATGGCGGAAGAGGACTGGGACGGATGGAAGCTCCTGACCGACAAGCTCGGCGGAAAGATCCAGCTCGTCGGTGACGACCTTTTCGTTACGAACGCTGAGAGGCTCAAGAGGGGCATCGAGCTCGGGGTCGCCAACTCCGTTTTGATAAAGGTGAACCAGATAGGCACGCTTACCGAGACACTTGAGACGATAGCGGTCGCGCAGGACGCGGGCTACAGCGCCGTTGTCTCGCACCGCTCCGGTGAGACCGAGGATAACACGATAAGCGACCTTGCCGTCGCGACAAGGCTCGGGCAGATCAAGGCGGGGGCGCCTTGCCGCGGCGAAAGGGTGACGAAATACAACCAGCTGCTGCGCATCGAGGAGAACCTGGGAGAGGATGCGAGGTACGCGGGCGGGGCTACGCTGTGCGGTTGGGCGTCCGGTGTTGTCTAGGGGAATGAGATAATGGCTGCTAAAACGGGCGGGCTCAAGACCAAGATAGTCTGTACCATCGGTCCGGCGTCGCGAGACGAGAAGACGTTGAGGGAGATGGTGAAAGCCGGCATGGATGTTGCCAGGATAAACACCGGCCACTGCGAACCCGACGAAGTAGTCGCGGACGCGGAGGTTCTGCAGAAGGTGGGGAGCAGTCTCGGCAGGCGGATAGGCGTGATGCTCGACCTCCAGGGGCCGCGCCTGAGGGTCGGGCCGATCGAGGGTGGGAGCGCCGAGCTTCGCCACGGGGCGGAATTCACGATCACGACTGAAGAGACGAAGGGTGACTCCGGGAAGGTATCGGTCTCCTACGGCGGGCTCGCGGGCGATTTGAAGCCCGGTGACACCGTACTTATAGACGACGGTCTGATAAGGCTCAAGGTACGGGAGGCAAGCGGGCACGACATACGCTGCGAGGTCATCGAGGGCGGTGTCCTCATGCAGGGCAAGGGGATGAACTTCCCCGGCGCGACCCTTGGACTTCCCGCTTTCACCGAGCGCGACCGGAGCTATCTCGAAGTGGGGCTCAAGGCCGGGGTTGACTGGGTCTCGCAGTCCTTCGTGCGTGACGCGGCGGACGTAAGCATGCTGCGTGAGGCCATCGACGGGCTTGGTTACCGCACCCCGATAATGGCCAAGGTGGAAAAGGGCGAAGCGGTCAAGAACATCGACTCCATACTGAAGGTCGCGGACGGTGTAATGGTGGCCCGCGGAGACCTCGGAGTAGAGATGAGCACCGAGGAAGTACCGCTGGTGCAGAAGGAACTTATAAGCAAGGCGCTGCGGGCCGCGGAGCCTGTTGTCACCGCGACCCAGATGCTGGAGTCGATGGTAGAGAACCCTCGGCCTACCAGGGCCGAGGCGAGCGATGTGGCGAACGCGATACTCGACGGCACGGACGCGGTGATGCTCTCCGCCGAGACGGCGATCGGAACTTACCCGGTGAGGGTCGTCGAGACCATGGCGAGGATCGCGGCGAGGGCCGAAGAGGCCATCGACTACGAGCATCTTCTGGAAGAGAGAGGGCACTGGACCCTTCGTCAGCCGGCCGACGCTATCGGGTACGCGGCATGCAGGATCGCAGCTGACCTCAAAGCAAAGGCCGTCCTCACTATAACCCGCTCAGGGTACACGGCGAGGCTCGTCGCCCGCTATCGCCCTTCAGTCCAGATACTGGTGGTCAGCCCGGAGGAGGAAGTGGTTGACCGGATGGCGGTGGTTTGGGGGGTCAGGGGTCTCGCGGTGCCGCTCACGGACGACCTCAGACAGACCATAAGGAACTCGGCACAAGCGTGCGTAAACAAGGGCTTCGTCAAGACGGGTGACCTCATTGTGGTCACGGGTGGGTTTCTGGACGAGAGGGCCGGCACTACGAACATGATACACATACACACAGTGGGTTGAAGGCGATGGAAGGACGAAAGACCGGGACAAAGGGAGACAGGAGTGCGGGGGCGAGCAGCCGAACGCTACGCAGGCCCGCCAGGAGGGTCCGCGCCGGCAAGAAGCAGCGAGGTCGTCAGGAGCGCAAGACTTGGGCCGTCCGCCTTTCCAGGATCTCCCCGCGGGTTGTGATACTCGCTATACTCGCCGTGGTTTTCATCGCTTTCGCATTCGGGCCTACTATGAGGAACCTCGAGGCGACCTTCCGGCTCAAACAAAAGGGGGCTGAGCTAAAGCAGCAGAGGTCGATTACTGATGCTCTAGAAAAGCGGGTGAAAGAAGCGCGCTCGCTCAGGTACGTCGAAGCCGAGGCGCGGAGGCAGCGCTTGGTCAAGCCCGGTGAAGTGCTCTATCTGGTCAGTTCGAAAGACGAGGGCGACAAGATTGAGTACAGGTTGAAGAGCCTCCAGTCGATGGACGAGGCATGGGAACGCATCGGGCAGATGATGAGCCCACCGGGCACGCGCACGGACCAGAGAGAATGAAACGCCTGTTACAAGCAGAATCATAGAGTTATAATTATTCGTCGAAGGAGTTTGGAAGCGGTTGCCTGTTTCAATGGGGTTTAATCTAATTTACGGGGCGTCACAGGATCTCTTAGGGGAGTGAATGATATGGACTGCGAAAGACATCCGGGACAGGAAGCTATCGGCCAGTGCCTTGAGTGCGGCAAGGGGATCTGCCCGCAGTGTGTGGTCGAAACCAACCAGGTTTTGATTTGCCCAGAGTGCTTCCAGAAAGAGATAGACCAGATTGCCACCGCGATTGGGATGGCTCCCGGGAAGGCTCCAAAGACCAGGAAAGAAAAGCCGCCAAAGGCCGGGAAGCCGAAGAAGGGGGAGGTTCCCGTCGCGCTGGAAGCGCCGCCGCGTGCCTTCATCCAGCAGCCGGTTACCCCGCTGCTGGATGTGATCCCTGCCGAGGTGCAGCCACCGCCACCGGCTGAAGCTCCTCCGATGTACGCCCCTCCTCCCGAAACCGCTGCCGCGCCGCCTGGCGTGCCGGCCGGACCGCCGGTTGAACGGATGCCCGTCAAGCCAAAAGGAAAGGCCGGGAAAGAGAAGCCGCCCAGGGTCAAGAAGGAGAAGCCGCCAAAGGCCAGGAAAGAAAAGCCGCCAAAGGCCGGGAAGTCGAAGAAAAGCGAGATAACCGCCCAGCCGCCGGCTTTTATGCCGCCGCCCACCGGCATGCCTTCCGAAGAGGGGGCGCTGCCCGTATTCGAGGAGGCACCGCGGGTTGAGGAGGGCTCCCCGGCGGGGTTCGGCGAGGGTGAGGGCATGATGGAGAAGATCAGGCCCGAAAGCGTGACCGGGGAGGAATATCTGCCGTCGCCCGAGCACCTGGAGATTATGGGCGAGCCGAGGCGAGGGCCCGGGGTGCCCTGGGGGGACGCCGGAGAGGAAGCGCCCGTCGAACAGATTTCAGAGGTTACGGTAGTTCCGGGTGAGGAAGCGGAGGTGCCGAAGGAAGACCGGCCGGTTGAAGAGGGCCCGGCCTCGGAGACTCTCGAGAAGCCCACTCCACCGCCACCGGCCCCGCCACCTTTCGAGGGGCCGGCGCAGGCCGGGACGGTCGAGCCGACCGTGGAGGAGGTCGTCGATGTCCCGGGGGAGGAGGATTACGGGGTGAAGGCTGACGATACCGACCCCCCGGAGCAACCCGCGGGAAAGCGGGCCGGAGACCAGGAAGAGCTTGACTCATTTTTCTTCGAGGATAAGATAGATAAAACGGGAAAGGATCAGAAGGAGGACGAGGAGCCCTTCTGGGAATGAGCCCAGGTCCTTGAGAACGACAACTGGCAAATCCAAGCCCCGGAGGCGACCTCGTCCCGTCACCGAGGCAGTTGAACCAAGGAAGTATGACAGGCGTTTCTGCTCGCGTGTACTCCTGGCGGGAATCGTTGTATTCGTCCTCGCGATTGGGCTCCTCGTTTACAACTTCACTTTCAAGACCTCCAGGTACACCCCGGGCACTTCAATAGATCTCGGCAGCCTTTTCAAAACCGGCTCGAATGGCCTGCCCGACCCGTTCAATCCCAGCATCGTAATCCAGGAGCACCTCGAGGCCACCAGGAGGGGATCGTACCGGCTGGCGTATGGCTATCTCTCGGCGGGCCTGAAGGCGGCGGTCCCGCTTGACGGCTTCATCGCGAACGTTAAAAGCAACAGCCTGCTTTTCCGTGACATATCCGGCTACAGGTTTTCAGGTTACGAGGTGAACGGGACGGCCGCTACGGCAAACGGTTATGCGGAATACCGCACCGGCGGCCGCAGCCGAATCGAGGCCGCTTTTGCGAAAGAGGGCAACAAGTGGAGAATCTCGGAGATGAATGTCGTTTTTCAATGAGACCCGAGGAACTCCCGGCACTTGCCCGCGAGACTTTCGCCGGCCTGGAAGTGCCTTCGCGGGAGGACCTGGAGGTTTTGAGTAGACAGATCGCGAGACCGCCTGCGGGCTGGGTTTTCATAGCCAGGCGGTGTCCCCAGGGGCTGCCTGCGGTTATCCTCACGGTGCCGACCGGACCGTCAGACGGGCCTTTCCCTCCCCTTCTGTGGCTTTCCTGTCCCCACGTGGCGAGGGAGGCGGGGAGGCTGGAGAGCGAGGGCCTCGCGCGGTATTTTGAGAGAATGCTCGAGTCGGACGACCTGGCCCGCGGGACGTTCATGGAAGAAGAGGCGGAGTTCGCGCGGCTTGCCGGACAGGTTATGCGGAATGCATGGGGGCAGGAGCTTGCCGGGAAGGTCGGCGAAAGAGGCGTGGCGGGAGGTGCGAGGGGCGCTGTGAAGTGCCTCCACGCGCACCTTGCCTTCAAACTGGCGAGCGGGCGCGGTCAGGTGGGGTGGTGGTGCCTTGACGCGCTTGAGAAGGGGAAGGGGACCTGGTGTGAGAAAAAGCCTGCGGCTTGCCTCGATTGACATCGGGACGAACTCGGTCCGTCTGCTGGTAGCAGAGTGCGACGGTGAAAGAACGTCGACCGTTGACCGTCGCATGGTCATAACGCGGCTTGGTGAGGGAGTCGACGATACCCGCCTCCTCGCGGCGGCGGCTGTCGATCGGACCGCGGTTGTACTGCGTGACTACCGGCTGGCCATGGAAGCTTTGAAACCCGCCGGGTTCCGTGCCGCCGCGACGAGCGCGCTGAGGGACTGCGGGAACAACGATGATTTTCTGAACCTTGCTGCGAGTATCTTGGGGGAAACGCCCGAGATCCTATCCGGCGCAGATGAAGCGAGGGCCAGCTTCGTCGGGGCGGTGTCGGACATCGACTGGGAACATATGGATGAAACCGGCCCTGTACTGGTCTTCGATATCGGGGGCGGCAGCACCGAGATAATAGTCGGCAACCGACGGGGCATCACGGTGCACAGCGTGGACGTCGGCTGTGTCAGGATGAGCGAAAGGTTCCTTACCATGGATCCCCCTTCGCCTGTCGCGGTGGGGAGGATGGAATCGTACATTGTCGGGCAGCTCAAGCCGGTGATAGGCGCGTTGCCCACACAGGGGGTATCGCTTGCCATCGGCCTTGCCGGAACAGTCACGACGCTTTCGGCCATCAAGCAGGGTCTCGAGAAGTACGATACGGACCGTATCCATCACTCGCACCTTTCGCGAGCAGAGGTGGAGGATCTCTCTTTGAGGCTGGCCTCGGTGGGTCTGGAGGAACGCAAGAGAGTGATGGGCATCGAACCGGGTCGCGCGGATGTCATCGTCGGTGGCGCGGCGGTGCTCAGGGCAATCATGGACAGCGCGTGCTTAGAGGGTATCCTGGTCAGTGAGAAGGATATACTGGACGGACTGGTAATAGGTGTCTACAGGGAGATGGCAGGCAGCGTAGAGTAAAAGAATGTGGCAGGCCGATCTAATGGCTTATAATTGCTTTCACGTATAGAATTGGTTACCGGTGGCAGGTGAAAAGGACCACAGGAGGTGGCTCGGTGGCAGGCAACAAACAGGTCGAGAAAATAAAGCAGGCGATAGTAGACCTGGACCTGGACAACATCGCGGGTCTGGTCAAGGAGGCTATCGCGAGTGGAGCCTCCAAACAGGACATAATCGAGGGCGGGATGCGCGAGGGGATGAGCGAGGTCGGGCGCAGGTTCGAGGAGGGGGAGTACTACCTGGCCGAGCTGGTGCTCGCCGCCGAGACGATGAAAGACGGACTCGCCGCCGTAGAGGCCGAGGCGCCGGGTGAAGCCGGGCCGACAAAGGGAACGGTGGTAATCGCGACGATAAAAGGAGATGTGCACGACATCGGCAAGAACCTCGTTGGGTCTACCCTGACCGCCGCCGGCTACAAGGTCGTGGACCTGGGCGTCGACGTACCCGCGGATGACCTGGTCAAGGCCGCCCGCGATAACGACGCCGCGGTGGTGGGCATTTCGGTACTGTTGACCCCGATGGTCGGCGAGCTTGGAAACACTGTAAAGGCGTTCGAGAATTCGGGCTTGAGGGACAAGGTCAAGATCATCATAGGTGGAGCCTGCACCAGCGAGTCGTTAGCCACCGAGCATGGATGCGATGCGTTCGGCAAGGACGCGGTCGAGGCGGTGCGCCTGGTTGACTCGTTAACGGGTAACTAGCTGCAGCAGATAAACCGGCCTACTTACTGCTTATTCTCTGTCATACCGAGTGCCTATGATGGAAGCAAATCAACCAATTCATAGTCTCGCGGTATCGTGTATGGCGAATAGTAGGAAGGAAAGAACACAGGGGACCGTAGATAGACATGCGGGGATGGTGGAACAGGCAGACACGCGACGCTTAAACCGTCGTGCCGAAAGGCGTGAGGGTTCGAGTCCCTCTCCCCGCACCACCGCATTGCTCGGCCCTTTTTGAAGCACAAAAGTCTGATTTCACTTATCCTTTTACCAAGCTTAAAAAGTTAGAATGTGCATTGTCGTCATGACAACCCAAGAGGAGGCATAACACACAATGGACCTGTTCAATCGATCTATACAGATAGCGGTGGATGAGGAAGGAGAAAACATCAGGATCAACGGGAGGCTTCTGGACAAGAGGCTCGGAGAGGACCTCCACGGCATCGAGGCGGAGATGCTGGTCTCTTTTCTGGATGGAGAGATACTAGAGATAAAGGCGGACATGCCAACGTTCCCGCTGGAGGAGTGCAGGGAAGGCCTGCAAAGCGTGGACGAGCTTCGAGGCCTTCAGATAAAGCCGGGCTTCACGGACACCGTCAAGAATTCGGTCGGCTCGAACCGTGGGTGCACCCACCTAGCCTCGCTGGTCATGAACATGGCGAACGTGAGCGTCCAGGGAAGGGGTGCTTATGTCCGCAAGCGTTTTCCGGACGATGCGATGAGGATGTACGCCATGGAGCAGACAACTGCCGAGCTGGGCCTTATCGACAGCTGCGTCTGCTGGGGAGAGGACGGCCCCATAATCCGACGGTGGCGGCAGCAGAAGCAGGAGATGGAAAATGAAAAGTAACAGCAACCTGCTCCCCTTTGAAGTCCGGGACGCGTCTCGAGGGCAAACAATTCCTCGAGGCTGTCGCCGGACACCACGCAATCTAGCAGCCCCGTCGTTTTCGCTTCTCCTGCCCCGGAACGCTTGCCCATTTTCAAGAAATATTCCATGGCGACATCCTTTCTCGTACGTTTGGATAGTCTTCCGGTCGAGTGTTATAGAATAATCGTAATCGGTCCGGAGGGAAGATAGATGATAAAATACGTCCTTTCCAACATGTGGCGGCGCAAGGCGCGTACCATGCTCACCGTACTCGGTATCGTGATAGGTATTTTCGCGCTCACCGTCCTCGGGGGCTTATCCGCCCGCCTGAACCAGCAGGTAAAGGGGGCGCGCTCTTGGTTCACGAGCAGCATCTCCGTCGTGCCGAGCGGTAGCAGCCTCTTTGGCGGTGCCGACAAGTACTTAGAACTCTCGAAGGTTGACCAGGTATCGGCCGTCAATGGAGTAGATTGCGCCGTGCCCGGCATCGGCGTGTTGCTGAAGGAAAACGCCGGGTTCTCCTTCGGCGCGCCTGACCTTGTGATCGGGCTCGACCTCAAGTGCGGTCCGGAGCTGCTCAAGCAGCTGAAGCTCTCAGGCGGGCGGTCACTCCAGACGGGCGATTCGGGCAAGGTCGTGCTGGGGGCGACGCTGGCCCAGAAGTTGAACGCAAAGGTAGGACAGCAGGTGATGCTGCGCGGGGTCCCCTTTGAGGTAGCGGGCATCTTCGAGACGACGCTTTCGGCCCCGGATAATTTCGCATTCGTCTCGTACCCGGATGCCCTGGCACTTTTCCGCACCGCGAACCCGTTCATCCAGAAAAACAAGGATATCGTGAGCGTGGTGTACACGACATGGAAAAAGCAGGTGAACCCCGAGACGCTCTCGACCGATATCGCTGCAAAAGTGTCGAACGTCAGGGTCATCTCCCCAAAGGACGCGGAGAAGCAGATATCGCAGTTCAGCCTCATCTTCAACGCCATACTGTTCGGCGTGGCGCTCATAGCGCTTATCGTGGGCGGACTCTCCATCATAAACACGATGGTCATGTCGGTCTCCGAGCGTACGCGAGAGATAGGGCTCAAGAAGGCGGTTGGGGCGGAGACGCGCACCATCCTGCTCGAGTACCTCACCGAGTCGGCGACGATAGGGTTCATAGGGGGCCTTATCGGTATGGGCTTCGGCGTGCTGACCATCGTGTTGATCAACAACGCCACAAAGGGAAGCCAGGTCACCGTGTTCGGGCTCACGCCTTTGGTGGTCATCGGCCCCGTCGTCTTCGGTACGGTGCTCGGCGCGCTCGCGGGTATCTTCCCGGCGTTTCGCGCCGCGCGGCTGAGGCCGGTGGATTCTCTGAAGGAGGATTAGGCTGATGGGCATGATTGTTACCAGGGAATTGACCAAGATATACCGCTCGGACGGTCTCGAGGTACGCGCTCTGGACGGGCTGGACCTCGAGATAGAGAAGGGGGAGTTTCTCTCCATAGTGGGGCCGTCGGGCTCGGGCAAATCGACCCTGCTTAACATGATAGGCTGCCTCGACAAGCCGACCGGCGGACACGTCTACGTGGACGACGTGGACACGAGCAAGCTTTCGGAGAAAGAGCTGACGCGGGTCCGGCGAGAGAAGATCGGCTTCGTCTTCCAGGAGTTCAACCTGCTACCCGTGTTGACCGCGCTCGAGAACGTCAAGCTCCCTCTGCGCTATCTGGGTCTGGGGAGCAGGGAGAGGGACCGGCTCGCCCACGAGGCGATCGAGAAGGTTGGTCTCGGGCAAAGGTGGAAGAGCCGCCCATCCCAGCTATCGGGCGGCGAGCGCCAGAGGGTCGCCATAGCGCGGGCGCTCGTCACGACCCCCGTGTTGGTCCTCGCCGATGAGCCGACCGGAGAGCTCGATACCCTGAACACCTGTCGGGTCATAGAGCTGATGCGCGACCTCAACAAGGAGACCCGGCAGACTTTCGCGATCGTCACGCACGACCCGATGGTCGCGGGATACACGAGACGCATCGTTTCTCTGCGCGACGGCAAGGTCGTCTCGGACCAGCCAAAGGAAGATGCGGACATCGTCTGCGAGCCCGACGAGGAGTCCATCTAAGACTTTTTCCGCCAAATACCACACACCGGCTATTCCACCAGGCACTCCAATTACAGGGCCTGCAACTTCCCAATTCTTTACCCCGGTTTTCACAGTAAATGAAATCCATTGAAAAGACCTCGAAAATACTGTATTTCAAGGGCTTTTTGGGGAGGGCGCTATTTTACAGATATTTACATAATTCTCATGAAATCGAATGAGTTACGGGACCATATCGGGACTGGGAATCAGCTTTTTCGCCGTTACTTTTCTGCTCAGAACCCTGATTTGGTATTACTACGCTTCCAGAACCGGTCGTCTGGTCCGATATTCGCCGGAGTGCTTTCTTTCGTTTTTCTTCTGAAATGCGGATAGCCTTGCCGGACAAATAGCGGTGCTGTCACAGCCGCCTGATATACTTTTTCTGTGGCAAAGAATGACAATGCAGTGAGAATCACCGTTCATAAGGGGACCAGGGAGATAGGTGGAACCTTTATTGAGCTCTCTTATGCCTCGAGCACCATTGTCCTCGACGTGGGCCTTCCCCTTGATAAGGACTCTGTTCCTGTCGATGTTAAGAGTCTCCGCCCCGATGGGGTCCTCATCAGCCATTCCCATCAGGACCATTTCGGCCTTATCGAATCCATGGATAACCGCATCCCGGTTTACTGCGGAGAGCTTTCACGGGAGTTAATGGACGCCGCGCGGCTCTTCACAGGCAGAGAACCCCTCGCGAACAACTTCAACTACTTCAAGGCTTGGAAGCAGTTCACAGTCGGAGCTTTCAAGGTCTTCCCATATCTCGTGGACCACTCGGCGTCGGATGCTTACGGGTTCCTGGTCGAAGCTGGAGCAGCCCGGATATTTTATTCCGGGGACTTCAGGGCACACGGCAGGAAGTCGATCCTGTTTGACAAAATCGTGGCCGACCCGCCGGTCGACATCGACGTGTTGTTCATGGAAGGCACCATGCTCAGGAGGTCGAACGCGGACTTCGAAAACGAGGAGGATGTCGAAGAAGCTATTGCGCAGACGATATCGGACCAGGAAAGCATCACATTCCTTATCTTCTCAAGCCAGAACATCGACCGGCTGGTCTCAGCCTTCAAGGCATGCCGGGACAAGGGCAAGACGCTAGTCGTTGATGCCTACACCGCCTGGGTGCTCGAGAAGCTCAAGTTAGTCAGCGATAACGTCCCGAACATCTCGTGCAAACTGGTCAAGGTTTATATCTCCTGGAAGCAGAACCAGGTCCTCCAATCGGACAGGGCTCTATTCGGGACCTTTGTAGATGAGGTCTTTGATGACGAGAACAGAATCTTACCCAAGGAGCTCCATGCGCGCCCCGCCGATTTCCTGTACGTGGCTAAGCTCTCGTCGTTTCCGATTATCAGGAAGCATCTTGAGGAAGGACCGGTCAACATCATCTACTCCCAATGGACGGGTTATCTGGATGAAGAGAGGTGGACGAGTTACGGCGCTCGCGAGACAGCCGCTTTTCGTGATGATCCCAAAGTAAACTTCAAATACGCCCACACCAGTGGTCATGCTGTCATCGAGGACCTCAAGCGTTTCGCAGCCGCCATGAACCATCGTAAGCTGATTCCGATTCACACTGAACACCGTGATGAGTTCCGAGAGCATTTCGATAACGTGTTCGAAATGGACGACGAACAGGAGCTTGTACTATGAATGAATGGCGGGATAATCGCAAAGAAATCTTGAAACGGTTTCAAGATATATCAGTTAACAAGCACCTGCTGTTGCCACGTGACATGGATTTTTTCAGGGCTAAAAATGTCCAGTTGATTAAGATGAATAGAAAGCCGGACAAAATACGAGAGCCGAGCAAAATAGAACTTCAGACAGATGGTGAAGCGTTCGAGGGCTGGGCAATCGCGATAAGGCGATGGCTCGGAGATGAAGAGGGGGACATAGATGTTCGCCTCTGCTGGGAGCCACCCGCCAAGAAGAAAGCGCGAAATAGCCACTACCAGAGATTCCTCTATCGGGTCATAAGATTCTCTGAGATGTTTGACTGGTTTAAGGTAGCGCAGGACTGTGTGGACCATGTTCAAAAAGCTTCACGCGTCCTGAACCTGGACGGGACTCCGAAGATACTCAAACAGCCACTTTTTATTCAAGTGCCGGGAAGTATTAAGGTCGTCAGTCCTCCAAAGGCAATAAGCACGCGCAAACTAAGTGAGAAGCAGATTGAGCTGAAATTCGAGAGCGAGCCGGATCTCATATTGGACGAGATTGGCTGGGAAGGAAAAATGAAGCGGCAAGTGCCGATAGGTGTTTTTGATGGCGTCATCAAGAGTAATACCAACGATAACGATGATACTAGGGTATTCCCAGGAGTTGGAGCACGAATTGATCTAGTGTGCTTTGAAACGCGTGGCCGTGTCGCTCTATTTGAGCTTAAGAAATCGCATAATGATGGCAAGTCCATCACGCCAAAGATAGGTGCTCTATCAGAGATTCTTTTCTATTCCCACGTTATACGAGACCTAAATAATGATGTTGCTGTGTTCAGGTACGAAGAGGGGGCCCAGTGGGAGTTCTTGGATGCCCTAACATCAGCAAAAAGCGTTTATGGTTTTATCTTGGCGTACGGAATACACCCACTTCTGAATGATGGAAAGGTCTTCGGGCTCTTGAATTCATCGTTTGGAAAGACAGCCAAGCAATTCGGTTTCATCCAATATAATGAGCACTTTGTCTGCGACCAGAAATGGCCGAAACGGTAGGTTTCATTCAGGCACTAGAGGTAGTTCTTAAGGAATGGTGCCTGATATTTCCAGCCCTTGCTGAATACGACCTTCTTGTACTTCTTCTTGGCAATGACGGACTCGACATAGAGCATCTTCACTTTGGGATAATCCCCTGACCACTTCTGTAGGTCGTCAATCAGCGCTGACTCATGTCTGTACCGGTTAAAAACCAGAAGATACGCATTTCTACTTTGCGGCGGCTTCAGAGTGATGGACCAATTGAGCTTGTGAGCGTCCTTTTCAATCTCATTTCTCATGTTCTTATCAAGCGGGCGATGAATGAATTTGAATTCGATTGCTGCCAAGAGGTGATCGCCTTCCGTTGTCGCAGCCATGCTGAAATCTTTGGCAATGACCGCCTCAATGGAATGACTTGCTACGAATTCCGGATTGAGTATCGCTAGGTCGTAATGTCCCCGCCCTCCCTGAGATGGGCCCGCCATGTCCTTCTTACTGTACTTAAATATAGTTGGGTATTCCCTGTGCACTAGTACGGTCTTGAACTTTTCGTCGAGCGATGGATAAAGCTTCTTTAGCGAACTGTCAGCTGACCTGAATATGTAATAGTAAAGGAAAGAGTGAGCGTCGGACTCGGTAAAGAAGTTATACGGCCACTTTATGAACTTCTCACCCAGGGAGTTTATGCATCGCTCAAGCTTCTCGATATCGAATTCCGCAGTTTCCACTGCTGCCTTTTTCTTTACCTCAAACATCCATTTCAATTAAGAGAGTCCTTCAGCGAGCATTAGTCTATTAAGAAGTTGGTAGAAACCGCAACATACTTGGGATAGCCGTTGCTGATTCCCCAAGAGCACTGTAATGTACCGGTACCATTGTCATAACACGGGGAGACGATTACCAAGGGAAATCCTTTTCTTTGTCCTGCTCTTCATTAAGAATACAGTACCGCTCCTTGAAGTCTGCCGGACTTAGCTTCAATCCGTATCCTTTTACTTCACCGGCCTGACTGCGGTACAGAATTCGTTCAACGGCTGGGAACAGGTCTTCCGCATATTCTGTATTACCAGCGACCATGGCACTGGTGATTCCGGCCACCAAGTCGGCTACTTGTAGCTGTACCAACGTCGACGAGTTTGTTGGAATAACATGCGTCACAATATCCTTCAGTTGAATAAACCGTGTTCCCGAAAAACAGTATTCGAGAGTATCAGTCACCATCTTTTGTTCCTCACGGTGGCCACCGCCCTGATCAGCAATGATAATGCCCCTCGCTTCTTGAGACTGGAGGAACATCTGAAACCTTTCTAGGAGGTTCTCAATATTGATCTGAAGGGCTTGGGCTTTCGAATATGACCTTGCGCGTCTGTCAACTACGGAAACAATGGCTTGGCAACCACATTCCTCAGCTGCACGAAGGACCATATCCCAGCATCGAGTTCTTCTCGAGCCCTTCAGTTTGGAATAGAGCCAAGAGCGCCTATCTGGCGACCACTTGATTTCTTCATCCTCCGGGAAACCAAAAGCTCGCTTTACTTCATTGACTCGAGTACCAAGTTGTTTCAGCGTCTCTTCTGGACAAATGACGCCGCTAAAAGCGTAATAGCGTTGGCGCCCCCCACTACGCTCGCGCTGGTTAGAATCGTCAAGAAAAAGTACATACATCTTTCGTCGTCCGAAATGGGCTGCTACCTGGTACCGCAATATCGCAGTATTGGTAGTCACTTAAGGATCACGAAAACATGTCCAATGAACCCCGGCCACCCCTAAGAGCCACTTTTTTTTATGGCCATCATTGCTGCTTCGGGGGCAAGTTTCAGTAAAGTCAACATCATGTGTCTAGGGGGTTTCTTATATTTGTCGTTTCGTACTAGTTGAAGCGCATTATTTTCGCAAGCATCAATACAGACGCCGCATCCAATGCATTCATCTTTGTTATACACATGTTTTTTGTCAACCATGGCATGGGCATTTGTAAAGCAAACCTTTGAGCAAGCACCACAATTAGAACACAGACCGGAATTAACAGCTATCTTATATTCAGTCTCGGCAACCAGCTTTTGCCCATCAAAGTTGTTTATCACATGAATAAATTTGCAACAGCACTGACAACAAAGACATATCATTAATAAGTCGCTTTTATAAGAAGCGTTGAAGGTAAAAAAGGCGGCCTTATTTTCCTTGCCGTGCGCTACATGCTGGAATGCCTCTTTTTTACTTACTTTTCTTGCAATGTCTTGGGACACAAAATATTTTGCAACAGACCCGAACCACAAACAACCATCTTCTACCGTTAGACCACCATGACTGCATTCTTTGCCGGTTAGTTTTGTCAAACGCCGACACTGACAGTAGTTTACAATGGCAATATTGTCATGATATTCAATGGCCTTTGCAACGAAATCATCACTCACTTGACGGTTTTCGGCTTCAATTTCTTGGTTTACCTTCACTTTACGGTTTTTAACTTCAACGTCATGGTTCACCGGCGTGTAGGTAATTGAAGGGAGCCCCTTAGTGTTTTTCATATATCTTCTTAAATACCCATCATTGAAAATTTTAAGATAAAGCCGGGCATAGGTGGCTAACCATTCATCATCTTTGTTCCTCATCATCATCATTTCCATTGTTCCGGGTAGTAAAGGAATAAGAGAATAACTATTGCCCATTCTAAAGATAACCGATTTATCAACCATCTCCTCTAAAATAGAACGTACTTCTTGAAAAGGACGGCGTTTAAGCATGGCTATAATTTTGTAAGACACTGGTACATAAGGCGGCAAGGTCCTTGCTATTTCAGCTTGTTCTTCAGTAAACATGTAGGAAATAAGCGTAACGAGATCATCGCTCATTTTAGGGCCCGCCATAAAAATAGAACTGTATCTTTTGGCGAGTTTTACATGGGACATTGAGTATTTAGACTCATCAAACTACATCTTTTCTCCTTTTAACATATGGCTCCAACATCAGTTCTTTAAAAAGCCGTTCTTTATCCCCACCGCCGAAGGAGAAGAGGACATGTTTTTCATGGGCAAGGACATCGAGCATCGCCTCGACCTCCTGTAAAGGTCGCCCGGCAGCAGTGGCGAGCTTTTTAGCCGTCATGGGCCGCCAGGGCTTCAAGCAATGGGCGACCTCCGCCTCCTCTTCTGTAAACATGTGCTCTATCATGGATACGAGCTCATCGCACATGGGTGGGCCTATTAGCAGGATACTGGAATAGTTCTTAGCCACCGCCATGTGGGCTTGGGATACTCCGGGATAGTCGCCTATGTCTCTCATCTCTTATAACCTACTTCAGGTTAAGATTCTTCCTGCATGAGGGTCACCCTGCACCTCCTGCCTCCGCGCAGGTCGGGCAGGCCCTGCTCGGGGTCCAGGTGGTCCGGGTCATCGTCGAGAAGGACCCCATCCGAGTAATCCCAAGCCCCGGAAAGCTCCGGGTCGCCTTTCGGCATCTCCGGTTTCCACCACCCGTGGGGAACCCTCACCAGGTCCGGGTGCATGTCCTCGCTGAGCTTGGCCTTCATCTTCACCCTGCCCCACGAGGTCTCCACGTATATCCACGACCCGTCCTCGATATCCGACTTGCGGGCGGTATCGGTGTTCAACAAAGCCAGGGGTTCCGGGTTGCGTTTGCGCAGTTTATCGACGTGCCGTCCGGTTGAATGAAAATATTCTTCCTCACGCAGGCCGATAAAGAGCTGGAGAGGATACTCGTCCTCAGATGAATCAGCCGTTTCCCCCGGTGGGTTTATATCGCTCCAATAAGGCAGTGGATCGTGGCCCAGGTCCTCGAGCACGCTCGAGTACAGCTCCACCTTCCCGCTGGGGGTGGCGAAACCCAATTTTTCGTGGGGGTAGGGTTTGAAGGTCATGCGGTCTCGAAACAGGACGGCCATTCGCATCATGCCCGCCTGCTCCAGCCTCTCCCGGGTGCGACGCTGCAAGGACATCATGGCCAGAAAGACGGGGGTCACCTTCGGTAAGAGGCCGGCCCTGGAAAGGGCCCTGAGGGTTTTGCGAAAAACCGGGGCCGCCCAAGGTGGAGGGGAGGGAACCACAAAGAGGTTCTCGGAGAGTTCCTCCCATGTGAGCCCGGTTCCTTTGACCCGGAAATCGTACAGTTCTTCCAGGTTATTCCAGGGGAAGTGTTCCTCCATGCCCATACGCAGGGCCAGTTCGCGCCAGAAATGGTAGACATCCCTGCATTCGCCCGGTGGCTCCAGCACTTTGGGGGCTGTAGAATAGAGATTGATCCATTCCGAGGCGTTATACAGAACGGGCCGCTCCAGAAAGTTGTCTCCGGGGAGTACATAATCGGCCAGTTGGGCGGTGGGCGTCATGAACTGGTCGTTGACCACGAACAGGTCGAGCTCTTTCAGCCCCTCATAGATGCCCTTCTGGTTGGTGTAGCACATAAGGGTGTTATTGGCGATGGAGAAAAAGGCTTTCACCGCATAAGGGGTCCCCTCCCGCATGGCTCTGAACAATGTGGGCGGGTGGGCCATGTATTGTCCCTTCATCAAGTTGAAATAGGGGAGGCCCCATACCCTGCGCCGGGGTTCGTTCAACGCCTGCTGGCCCCGGTAGGTCATGACGGGGTATTCCGTGGCCCCGAGCTGCAGGTCCTTCTTCTCCCGGGGCAGAGCTTCGTGCATCTCCAGCTCGGATTCGGATACGACCATGGGATTCGGAGCAAGGAGCACGTCTCCCCCCGGCACGTTCAAACTGCCCGTGAGTGCCCTCAAGATAGTCTGGCAGCGCAGGGCCGAGGTACTATTTTTCTGCTGGTCGGTAATGCAGGTCCAGGGGATAACGCCGGGAGAGTTTGTGGCGTACATCCTGGCAGCTTCCCGGATATGGGAGGCCGGGACACCTGTTATGGCCTCCACCCGCTGTAGCGGATACTCGCCGACCCGCCGCTCGAGCTCTTCAAAGCCGACGCACCACCGGGATACGAACTCCTTGTCGTACAGCTCTTCCTCGATGATGACCTGCAGCCAGCCCAGGGACATGGCGGCGTCCGTTCCCGCCCGCAGGGGGAGGTGGATGTGGGCCATCTTCGCGCAGTGGCTCTTGCGCGGGTCCAATACGATTAGCTTGGCTCCCCTCCCGAGTGCTGCTCTCAATCTCTGGTATTCCCCAGCCCACACATCGGGCCTGGGGTTGTGCCCGAAATAGACGATGCATCGGGTCTGCTCATAGTCCGAAAAAGGGTATCCCCCGCAGGTCATGCTGGCCACTGCGGCGGTGTTACCCATGCACAGGGACACGCCGCTGATGTAGTTGGGGCTGCCCAGGAGGTTCATGAATCGCCGGGTGGTGCCGCTTGCCACCTGGGTATTGTATTCCGAGGTGGAACAGGCGAAGGACTCCGGCCCGTGTCTCTCGACCACCTCTGACAGGCGATGGGCGATCTCGTCCATGGCCTGATCCCAACTGATGCGGGTCCATTTCCCGGCGCCCCTCTCACCTTCTCTTTTCAAAGGGTACAGAAGGCGGTCGTCGTTGTAATACCAATCCTTGGCATGGGCTGGTTTAACGCAGAAGACATCCGGCGTGAGGGGATGCCCGGCGAAGCCCCTCAGCTTCTCCAGCCGGCCGTCTTCTATATGGGCTTCGAGGGTGCAGGCCAGATCGCACATGCTGCATACCACTAGCTTCTTTTCCACTGTTGTTCCCCCCATGAGTTCAGGCCCGTTGATGTCAGATGACGCCGCGCTCGGGAGTGAAGAACTTCTCGAGGATCCTTAACTCCACTCCGCTTTCCGTCTCCGGGTAACCGCCCGGAATGTTGTTCAGGAACTCGCGTAATCTTAGATCGGATTGTACAATAAACTGGTGTTTTGTCATTTACCTCCCCTGACATCGTAATCGTTCACCCCTTCCGACCGATATCCATCATATGCCGCCTCCAATGCACATGTCCTAACACGAATCCGGCCTTTCCGGCACGGTTGACCGGCGTATGCCGCCAGTTTGCCGACCGACCTCTCCATATCACCTACAGGTCTTGTGTCTTCCCGTTGTCCAGTGATAGTTGCCCCTTGTTTTCGGTCGCAGAATTTCGTCAATAGAGTTCACAAACCCAACGCCGGCGTCCTCGCGCGTGCCCTGCCCAGGCGATGTATCTTGGAGAGCATCGACCGGAACAGCTTCTCGGAAACAGCGGCCTCGGCCATCTGGAATACGGTCATCCTGGAGTGGGAGACAATCTTTGCCCCAATCTTTATCAGCTTGAGCTGTATGCTGGTAAGCGACCAGTGGGACACCTCTCTTGGAAGAGCGAAGCGGCGCATGAAGTTTCCCAATTTGCGCACAGACCTCTGGAATCAGCCTGCAGAACATAATCACCCGAAACAAAGCAGATCCCAATCATGCTCTATTATTATTTTAGCCCACCTTCTTCATGAGCTTGAAACTCCCCAACAGGATAGGTCTCGCCCGCCCCGTCGTGAAGCAGTTGGAGAAGAGGGGCCTGGTATAGAGGCCTAACGGTGTCTCGAGACACGTCTATTCCTCGGCCATGAACCGCGCGTAGACGTCCTCTCCAGCCTCGACCGCATTGACGCCGGTTTCCATGCGCCCTATGGTCGCGCCCGGATAAGTGTTCTTCCTGCCCTTGAACTGGGGCAGC
>Ga0315281_10001339_pt1 | contig 36117 bp, 31 predicted proteins | sample YL17G07_0_MG_FD_204540 | JGI IMG/M metagenome (GOLD analysis project Ga0315281, IMG submission 204540) | Sediment microbial communities from Yellowstone Lake, YNP, Wyoming, USA - YL17G07_0 | ecosystem: Environmental > Aquatic > Freshwater > Lake > Sediment | place: USA: Wyoming | collected...
CTCCACCCTGATGCTGGCCGGCATCCGCGATGTCCTGGTCATCACGACGCCCCAGGACGAGCCGCTCTTCAGGACGCTGCTCAATGACGGCAGCCAGTGGGGCATCCGCCTCTCGTACGCCCGGCAACCGACCCCCGGCGGGATCGCCGAGGCCTTCCTGATCGGCGAGGAGTTCATCGGCCGGGAGAGCGTCTGCCTGATCCTCGGCGACAACATCTTCTACGCGCAGGGTCTGGCCAAGCGCCTGCAGGCCGCCGCGGCGCGGCAGCGCGGCGCAACGATCTTCTCCTACTGGGTGCGGGACCCCGAGCGGTACGGCGTGGTCGAGCTCGACGGGCAGGGTCGCCCGGTCTCGCTGGAGGAGAAGCCGGCCCACCCGAAGACCCACTACGCGGTGACGGGGCTCTACTTCTACGACAACAGGGTGGTTTCGGTCGCCCACTCGCTCGGGCGCTCGGCGCGCGGGGAGCTGGAGATCACGGACGTGAACCGCCGCTACCTGGAGTGGGGCGAGCTGGCGGTTGAGCTTCTCGGCCGGGGCACGGCCTGGCTGGACACCGGGACCCACGAGTCGCTTCTGGCGGCGTGCAACTTCGTGCAAGTGGTCGAGCAGCGGCAGGGGCTCAAGATCGCCTGCCCCGAGGAGGTCGCGTGGCGCATGGGCTTCATCGATGACGGCCACCTGCGCCGCATCGCCGAGCCCCTCGCGAAGTCCGGGTACGGCGAGTACCTGCTGGGCCTTCTGACCCAGCACTGAGGGGCGGTCCGGGCAGGAGGGTCAGGCCGGTGCCTGGCCTTTGAGGCAGGATGGCAGGGAACGGGCGATGACTTCGAGGATCCTGATCACGGGTGGCTGCGGTTTCATCGGCTCCAACTTCGTCCGCTTCGTCCTCGCCGAGCGCCCGGACTGGGAGGTCGTCAACCTCGACAAGCTGACCTACGCCGGCCGCCTCGAAAACCTCAGGGACGTGGAGCATGACCCGCGTTACCGGTTCGTGCGCGGCGACATCTGCGACCCCGAGGTGGTGCGGGCAGCAATGGCGGGGTGTCAGCTCGCCGTGAACTTCGCTGCCGAGACGCACGTTGACCGTTCGCTTCTTGGGGTAGGGCACTTCATCGACACCGACATCAAGGGCGTGCTGGTGCTGTTGGAGGAGGCGCGCCGGGTGGGTCTCGAGCGCTTAGTGCAGATCTCAACCGACGAGGTCTACGGATCGATCGGCGAGGGCTCCTTCACGGAGGAGAGCGTGCTCAACCCGCGCAACCCCTATGCGGCCTCCAAGGCTGGGGGCGACCGGCTGGCGTTCGCGTTCTGGGCCACCTACAAGGTGCCCGTCGTGATCACGCGCGCCTCCAACAACTACGGGCCGTGCCAGTACCCCGAGAAGCTCATCCCGCTGTTCGTCACCAACGCCCTGCGCGACGAGCCGCTGCCGCTGTACGGCGACGGCCGCAACGTGCGCGACTGGCTACACGTGCTCGACCACTGCCGGGCGGTTCTCCACCTGCTCGAGTACGGCGTGGACGGCGAGGTCTACAACATCGCCGGCGGCAACGAGCGCGAGAACATCTCGGTCACGCGCGAGGTGCTGCGGCTGCTGGGCAAGCCGGAGAGCCTGATCCGCCCGGTGGCCGACCGCGTCGGGCACGACCGCCGCTACTCACTGGATGCCTCCAAGCTGCGCGCCCTCGGCTGGCGGCCGCAGGTCCCGTTCGAACGGGGGCTCGCCGAGACCGTGCGCTGGTACGCGGACAACGACGCGTGGTGGCGCCCGATCAAGGACCACGACGGGGAGTTCCGCCGCTACTACCAGGAGCAGTACGGGCAGAGGCTGTCTTGATTACCGGGTCCGCACGTGGGCAACGGTCGTTTTGCCCCGGAGGTATCGAGGGTAGGGGCGGCCCTTGCGGCCGCCCGGGCGGGGACAAGCCCCGCCCCTACGGGCCAGCGCGCTGGCGTTTCCAACTCCTTTGCAATTCTGACGCTGAACCGAAAACGAGGTGCGCGTGCGCCTCCTGGTGACCGGCTCCCGCGGCCAGCTTGGCCGTGCGCTGCAGCACGCGGCGCCCGGGCACGGACACGAGTTCTTCGGCTACGACCTGCCGGAGCTCGACATCACCGAACCCGCCGCGGTGCAGGGCGCCGTGGCCAGCGTGCGTCCCGACGCGATCATCAACTGCGCGGCTTTCACTGCTGTGGATGCCGCGGAGAAGCAAGAGGCAGCAGCCCTCGCCGTCAACGGAACCTCGGTGACCAACGTGGCCCGGGCCGCCGAGGCGGTCGGGGCGGTCCTCCTGCAGCTCTCCACCGACTACGTGTTCGACGGCAAGGCGGACCGGCCGTACCGCGAAGGCGACCCGCCCAGGCCGGTCTCCGTTTACGGCCGCACCAAGCTCGCAGGGGAGCGAGCGGCGGAGCTCGCTCGTCGGCACCTGATCGTGCGCACCGCCTGGCTGTTCGGCGACGGGGACAACTTCGTGGCCGCGATCCGCCGCCAGCTCGACGCCGGTGCGAAGACGCTGCGGGTCGCGAGCGATCAGCGCGGCTGCCCGACCTACGCGGTCGATCTGGCCGACGCCCTGCTGCGCCTGCTCACGACCGGCGCCCAGGGCGTGATCCACGCGGTCAACGCCGGCAACGCCACCTGGTTCGAGTTCGCCCAAGAGATCGTCCGCCAGCTCGGCTCCGATGTGGAGGTAGTGCCGATCTCGACCGCCGATGCCGCCCGCCAGGCTCCCCGCCCGGCCGTCTCGGTGTTGGACACCTCGGAGCTGCGGAGGATCCTGGGCTCAGAGCTGCCGCCCTGGCAGGACGCCCTCGCCCGTTACCTCCACGAGGCGAGGCACGAACACCCGCGAGGTTGAGTGCCTTCTTTAATAAATAGGTACCAGGTATCACCATCTCACCTTGTTGTCGGAATAGGTACCAGGTATCACCATCTCACCTTGTTGTCGTAGGATGACCCAGCACTGCGTGAGCAGCGGAGGTGGGTGATGCCTCGGCGACGGAGGGTGTTCGTTTCGGGGCGGTCGATCACGTCCACTGCCGGGTCGCACGGGGCGAGCCCGGTGGCGCCGCGGTTTCTGGCGGGGTAAAATGCACGGAGTGAAGGCGAAAGGCGTCGCTTCAAGCGTGTATCCCGGGCTCACTGCCGAGGCCGTGCTCGCGCGGGAGGCTGCACTTGCGCGGTTCGCGCGTTGGGCGGCGGACCACCCGGCGCATCTGGAACCCGCCGCCGCGATCGCTGCAGTGGCGGCGCTCTACGACCTGTTGCCGGCTTCCAGCCGCCTTCGCGCTCCTGACCCCTCGGGTGTCATGGCGTTCCACGCGCTCCTTCTGCGGGCCAGATCCGCAGCTCCATGACGCAGAGGGGAGGCACAGGTCTCACCGGCCCGGCAGATCGCGGTGACCTGACGAGCGGCTCCCTTGATGGATTGGGCGGCTTTTCGCTGGCTAGAGCGAGTCGCAAGTTCATAACCTGGGTTGCTTTCGTGAAGGGCTTCACATACATTGTGTCGCGGGGGGGACGCAGTCTGTTGAGCGTGTGCGTATGGATGCGATGACCATGCCCACCGGGCGCCGCGACGCGTACGAGGTCCTCACCGCACCGATAGTCGTTCTCGTCGGGCATTTCGGCAGCGGCAAGAGCGAGATCGCGCTCAACCTGGCGTTCGGAATGCGGGAGCGCGGGCGCGACGTGACCCTCGTGGACCTGGACGTGGTCAAGCCCTACTTCCGCTGCCGGTTGGCGCGGGAGGAGCTGCGGTCGAAGGGCATCCAACTGGTCGCCCCCGAGGGCGACCGGTTCTACGCCGACCTCCCGATCATCGTCCCGCAGGTCCGCGGTGCGCTGTCGCGGGCCGACAACGAGAACGCCCGCGTGATCGTGGATGCGGGCGGCGACGACCTGGGTGCCAGGGCCTTCGGGGCCATGTCGGACCTGGTGGATCCCGCGCGTGCGGAGCTGCTTTTCGTCGTGAACACCAGGCGTCCGTTCGCGGGGGACCAGGCCGGCCTCACGAGCATGCTGCGCGAGGTGGAAGCCGCGGCGCGCGCCAGGGTGACCGGCCTCGTCGCCGACACCCACCTGATGGAGGAGACCACGCCGGAGATCGTGCGCAGCGGCCTGGCCGCGGCCCGCGAGCTGTCCGGGGCGACGGGCATCCCGTTACGGTTCTGCGCCGTCCTGCGGCGCCTGGTGGACTCCCTCGGCGGCGTGGACTGCCCGCTGCTGCCGATCGACCGTCACGTCCTCCCCCCCGAGAAGAGATCGCGCCGGGGCCCCATCGGGCGCCCGATGGGGATCTGAGAAAGGAGAACATCCGTGCCGAGCGTGATCATCGACAAGGATAGGTGCAAGGGGTGCGAGCTGTGCGTTTACGCCTGTCCTGAGAACGTCCTGGCGATGTCCGACGAGATCAACGCCAAGGGGTACTTCGTCCCGATAGTGGCCCACCCCGAGAACTGCACCGGATGCCGCTACTGCCTCCTGGTGTGCCCGGATGTGGCGATCCAGGTGGAGAACAAGGGGAAGGTCACCAAACCTCCCGAGTCGCTCACGGGCAAGCCGTTCTCCTACTGCCCGGGGTGCACCCATGGGGTGATCCACCGCTTGGTGGCCGAGGTCATGGACGAACTCGGCATCCAGGAGCGCACGGTGGGCATTGCACCCGTCGGGTGCTCGGTGCTGGCGTACGAGTTCTTCGCCTGCGACATGCAGGAGGCCTCGCACGGGCGCGCGATGGCGGTGGCCACCGGCATCAAACGCGGGCGGCCCGACCTGACCGTGTTCACCTACCAGGGCGATGGCGACCTGGCCTCGATCGGAATGGCCGAGACCGTGCACGCGGCCAACCGCGGCGAGAAGATCACCGTGATCTTCGTCAACAACGCGATTTACGGCATGACCGGCGGCCAGATGGCTCCGACCACGCTGCCCGGCCAGGTGGCCTCGACCTGCCCGACCGGGCGCGACGTCACGCTGACCGGCTACCCGATCCGCGTGGTCGAGCTGCTGAAGTCGCTCAGGACACCGGCGTACCTGGCGCGCGTGACGGTGACCGACCCCAAGAACGTCCTGGCCGCGAAGAAGGCGATCCGGAAGGCGTTCAAGTACCAGCTCGAGGGCACCTGCTTCTCGCTCGTCGAGGTCCTCTCCACGTGCCCGATCGGATGGGGCGAGACGCCGCACGATGCGTGCGGTTGGCTGCAGGAGAACATGGTCCCGTACTACCCCCTCGGCGAGGTCAAGGTGCCCGAGGAGGCGACCGTCCAGGCGGGGAGCTGACCATGCACAACGAGATCGTGATGGCCGGTTTCGGCGGGCAGGGCGTGCTGCTGATCGGCAAGATGCTGGCCTACGCCGGCATGAACGCCGGCAACGAGGTGACCTGGATGCCCTCGTACGGGCCGGAGATGCGCGGCGGCACCTGCAACTGCACCGTCGTGCTCTCCAATCACCCGATAGGCTCGCCGATCTCCAAGCGCCCGCACGCGCTCATCGCCCTGAACCTCCCCTCGCTCGACAAGTTCGAGGACGCGGTGCGGCCGGGCGGGATCATCGTGGTCAACACCTCGCTCATCAACCGGCTCCCGAAGCGCACCGACGTCACGGTCGTCCCGGTGCCCGCCAACGAGATCGCCGTCGAGCTCGGAAGTGCCAAGGCGGCCAACATGGTGGCGCTGGGGGCGTTCTTGGGCGCGTCGGGGCTCGTGGACGAGGAGGGCGTGGAGGGGGTGCTCGTCGAGGCTTTCCCCAACAGGCAGAAGCTGATCGAGCTCAATCAGAAAGCGCTGCGGCGCGGGTTCGAGATCGGACAGGCGCACGCCGCCGCCGTGGCGGCCGGGTAAGGAGCGGGCGATGGCGAAGAAGCTCATGAAGGGGTGCGAGGCGATCGGAGAGGCGGCGATCCACGCCGGCTGCAGGCTGTTCTTCGGCTACCCGATCACTCCCCAGAACGAGATCCCCGAGTACATGTCGGCGCGCCTGCCGCAGGTGGGCGGCACCTTCGTCCAGGCCGAGAGCGAGGTGGCGGCATCGAACATGCTCTACGGAGCCGCCGGTGCCGGGTGCAGGGTTTTCACGTCCTCCTCGAGCCCCGGGATCAGCCTGATGCAGGAGGGGCTCTCGTACATCGCCGCCGCCGAGCTTCCGGTGGTGGTGGTCAACATCATGCGCGGCGGCCCGGGGCTGGGCGGCATCCTGCCCTCCCAGTCCGACTACTTCCAGGCGACCAAGGGTGGAGGCCACGGCGACTACCGCGTCCTGGTCCTGGCGCCCTCGACTGTGCAGGAGGCCGCGGACCTGGTGATCGACGCGTTCGACCTAGCCGACGAGTACCGCAACCCGGTGATGATCCTGGGCGACGGGCTGATCGGCCAGATGATGGAGCCGGTGGAGTTCAAGAAGGAGATCAAGCCCGAGGATCTGCCCGAGAAGCCCTGGGCCACCACCGGGCGTGCGGGTCGCCAGCAGAACATCATCAACTCCCTCTACCTGGACCCCGAGCAGCTCGAGGCACACAACTGGGACCTGCACAGGAAGTACCAGAGGATGGCCAAGGAGGTCGGGTACGAGGCGTTCAACACGGACGGCGGCTGCGATGTGCTGATCGTCGCCTACGGGACCGTGGCCCGCATCGCGAAGACCGCCATCGACCTGGCGCGGGAGAAGGGCCTTAAGATCGGGCTCTTCCGGCCGATCACGCTGTACCCGTACCCGAGCGACGCGCTCCTCAAGACCGCGGAGGGAGCCAAAGCCGTGCTGGTGTCGGAGCTGTCCACCGGGCAGATGGTGGAAGACGTGCGCGCCGCGATCGCCGGCCGGAAACCGGTGCACTTCTACGGGCGGGTGGGCGGCATGGTGATGGGCCCCGAGGATCTGGTCGAGCAGGCCGAGAAGCTGGTGGCGGTCCCCGCCTGACCGGAGCGCGCAGGGAACGCGGAGGTGGCATGATGAACAACCGTGAGGTGGTCCTCGACGTCCTCAGGAAGGCCTACCAGATCGAGGTGGACGGCTACACCTTCTACTCGATGACCGCGGAGCGCGCGGAGAAGCCGGCCGTTCAGGAGCTTTTCACCAAGCTCGCGGAGGACGAGGTCCAGCACCAGGCGTTCCTGCGCACCGTCGCCGGCAACTTCGACGCCAAGGGTGTCGAGGCGTTCAAGCTCAACCTGCGTTCCCCCGAGCTGCGCGCGATCAACCAGGCGGTGTTCACCGCGAAGTTCCGCGAGCAGGCGGCGGGGGCGGAGTTCGAGCTGGGCGTGCTGTCGATCGGCATGACCCTCGAGACCAACGCCATCAAGTACTTCTCCACCGCCGCCGGCAACGCCTCCGAGAAGGAGGTCAAGGAGTTCTACCAGTTCCTCGCGGACTGGGAGAAGCAGCACCTCGAGGCCCTCCGGACCCTCTACAACTCCGTGCGCCAGGACTTCTTCGCCGCCGGCTCCTTCTCGCCGTTCTAGCGGCGCCGTGCGGGGGTACGAAGGTGAGATGGTGATACACGGTACCCATTGCGGTTTGCAAAGAGACTGGAGCCGGGCATGGTGCTTACCGTGGAACCGGGTATCTACTTCATGCCCGAACTCATTGCACAGTGGAAATCGCAGAAAAAATTCCTGGAATACATCGATTATTCCGCAATCGAAAAACACATCGGTTTCGGCGGGATAAGAATCGAAGACGACGTCCTTGTTACCGGGAGCGGCTGCCGGGTTCTCGGGAAACCGATCGCGAAAACCATTGAAGAGATAGAATCGCAATGTTCGAAATGATGCCACTACAGTTGTTTTTCCAATGAAAATATTCCGACATTAAAGGAGTTGTCATGCTGAAAACCCAGCCCCGCGGCCTCTGGTTCATATTTTTCACCGAGATGTGGGAACGCGTAGGGTTCTATTCGCTCATGCCCATGCTCACGCTGTACATGATCCATGAGCTGCACTGGTCGGAAGCGCGCGCCGGCGATTATTACGGCAATTTCGTCATGGCCTGCTACCTGTTCCCGCTGCTTGGAGGATGGCTCGGCGACCGCGTGCTCGGCAGGATCACCACGGTCAATATCGGCGCGCTCTGCATGGCAATCGGCTATGTAGCGCTGGCGCTCTCCTCTGACGACGAGACGATTTTTTTCATCATCGGTCTTTTTCTGATCGCGCTCGGTACCGGGATCTTCAAAGTCAACATGGGCGCGCTCATCGGCAGCCTGTACCTGGATAATCCAAAACAGAAAGACGCCGGGTTCAATATTTTCTACATGGGCGTTAATGTCGGCGCGTTGATTGCTCCGCTCATCGTCACGTATAATAAAGTGGTCGTGCACGATTCGCACGTCTCGTTCTGGATCTGCGCTGTGGGCCTGGCGTGCGCGCTCGTCATCTTCAGGGTCGGCCGGCCGAACCTTGTCCATGCCGACATCCGCGCTGTTCCGGCGAAATCCGGGGCCGGCGAATTGGCTGTTTCGCCAATGTCAAAAAGGGAGGTAACCGAGCGGATTGTCACGCTTGCCGGCCTTTTTCTGGTCCTCATGATGTTCTGGATGGCGTTCTACCAGAATTATTTCGCGCTCACACTCTTTGCTGAACGGTCGACAATTGCGTACAAGTGGCTGCAGCCCGAGACCTATCAGTTTTTCCCGCCGTTGTTCATTGTCGTGCTCACGCCGCTGGTCCTTATGGTGTTCGGTGCGCTGAATAAAAAAGGCAAGGAACCCATCACACCGGTGAAAATGTTCCTCGGCATGGCTATCATGACCGTTTCGCTGCTCATCATGGTCGCAGCGTCGTATGCCGGGGGTGATGCCGACCGCAACTCCATGGCCCCGCTGTGGCTCATCGTCATGTATCTGTTCGTGTCGCTGGCCGAAATCCTCATTTCGCCCATTGGCATGTCCTATGTGTCAAAAGTCGCGCCTGGCCAGTACCAGGGGCTGCTTTTCGGCGCGTGGTTTCTCACCATCTCCATGGGCGGCAAGCTTTCGGGACTGCTCGGGAAATATTACGGAACGTTCAGCCATCATGATTATTTCCTGTTTCTCGCGGGGCTGCTGGGGTTTTCAACGGTACTGATACTGCTGCTGCTGAAACGGTTGAAGAAGTATGCTGGTTGATATAAAAAGGAACGACACCCATGCTCATCAATGAAAGAGTTATCCATAATAGTAAAATAAATAGGTACCAGGTATCACCATCTCACCTTGTTGAGGTAGAATGACCCAGCTCTGCGTAATCGGGGAGGTTGGTGATGCCTCGTCGGCCGAGGGTCTTCGTTTTGGGTGCCGTGTATCACGTCTACTGCCGGGTCGCCCGCGGTGAGCCCGTGTTCTCGGGTGCTCGCGAGGCCGCCGCGCTGGTCGGGGTCATCCGATCGGTACCAGGTACCTCCATCTAGGTACCTCCATCTCACCTTCTGTGCTCAAGCCACATCGGTACAAGGTGCCACCACACGCGTGCGACTCGACGCACGATGCCACGCCCTCGGAGAACGCTCCTGTTAGACCTTTACGAACTCCACACGACGGTTCTCTGCGCGGCCTTGTGGGGTCTCGTTGGAGGCCATGGGCCTTGTTTGCCCAAAGCCCTCGGTCGTGAGCCTGTCGGCACTGATGCCGAGTTTCACCAGCGCCCCTTTCACCGATTCCGCGCGTCGCTTCGAGAGGTCGAGATTCTTGGCGGCGTCGCCGGTGGAATCGGTATGGCCTTCGATACGCAGCTTCAGCGCCGGCTGCTTCCCGAGCGCCGCAGCGACTTCCTTGATGACGTTCATCGAGTCGGACCGCAACTGGTCGCTCCCGGTATCAAACTGGATGGCGTGGCTCACGTACTTTCCAGTGGATTGGAGCACCTGGCCGATGTCGGGCATCGCTTCGGCAATGCGCACCGCGCCAAGTTCGACGGGTGAGTCGGAGGTGAAATCCAGATACGTCCGGCTCCAGGGCTTGAGTTCCACTTGATTGAGGTCCACCGCGCGCTGGTCGTTAACGTACATGCGGATTCGCGAGTCCTGGTACCATACCGCCAGCCGGTTCAGCTTTCCGTACTGAATTCTCACCCGGCCCTCGCCAATCTTTGACCAGCCCTCGTCGTTGACATTCAGGGTGGCGTAGATTTCGTCCGTATCAAACTGGAACTGGGCGTTCCATTGAAAGGTCGAATCCTGATTTTCAAACACCCACCCGAGGTGCCCGCCGCTGGCGTCCTTGGGGACGAAATCCGCCTCGACGGTGAAGTTCTTGGGCAGGGCTTTGATGTTGGGATAGAGGGAGACCCGGTCAGCCAGCACCAGACGACCTGCCGGATTGAGCTTGGCAGCCCCGCCGCGAACCTTCCAGTGCGGCGGCGCCGCGCCTTTGGCCATATCGGTGTAATCGTCGTAGAAGACCGCCTTCTCTCCGGGAACGAAGTCCCGCTCTTCGTCGGATTGAGCCCGAGCCAGAGCCGGCATCGGCAGAGTCAGGGTCAAGATAAGTGCGGAAACCAGTATCCTGATGTCATTCCACATGGAGGTCCTCCCGGCGCATTTTGAGAGCGTAGGTTAGGTTTCGTCGCCCCGACACTCGGCGAAATAGACGGCGAGCAACGCTGCTCCCACCAGAATGGATAGGAGTTTCCTTTCTTACCTGGACCGATGGTACCCCGGCGAGGGGGGGTGTCAAGGTCTCGGGAGGGCACGCGCTGGGCGGTCGGCGAGCCGGCTGTACGCGGAGGCGGCCGACGTTCGGCGCAGCGACTCCGGCTTCGCAACGACTGGAGAGCGAGTGACTGAAGCACTGCGAAAGAGTGGAGCGGATTCATCTCGCCGACAACGAACTGAGTGGGATACCTGGTACCTACCTGGTACCTACCATTCTGAGAGCAGGCGAGACCCCGAGCCCCCCTTGCCCACATCTTTCGCCGCTCTACAATGGGCCGGGCTGAGAAAGGAAATTCCTGTTCAGTGGTGCTTGCAGTCTGACAGTTGCACACCTGGGGCAACGACGTGTCGCGCGTAGGTGGGGTACGATGTGCCAGGCCGAATTCAATTTCAGTGGGGTGGACCCCCGGTTTTGCCCGGGGGTACCTGACTGACCCAGAGCGAGGAGCGAGAAAATGAGAAGAGCGAGATTGGTTCACCTGCTGCTGGCAGCCGGCATCGCTGCTTGCCTCGCGGCACCACTTGCCGCGAACGCGCAGGATGTAGCGATCGCAGGCGCCACCCTAATCGACGGCAACGGCGGTCCCGCGATCTCCAACGCGGTCATCGTGATACGCGGCGACAGGATCAGCGCCATCGGAGCGCGCGGAGACGTCAGCGTTCCCAAGGGCGCCACCGTCATCGACGCGGCCGGGCGCTACGTGGTGCCGGGCTTCATCGACACCAACGTCCATCTTTCGCTCTACGGCGGCATGCGCGATCGCTACGAGACGCTCGCCAAGTACTACCCGCGCGAGAACGAGATCGTGCTCGAAGCCGCGCAGATCGACCTGACGCACGGGGTGACCACGGTCCGCGACAGCTACGGCTTTCTCATCCCGCTGACGCAGGTGCGTGACAGCATCGCGAGTGGCAAAGCGACCGGCGCGCGGATCCTTGCCGCCGGGAATATCGTAGGCTGGGGCGGCCCCTATTCCGTGTCTTTCTCTCTCGCGCCGCAACGCGATACCACGCGCTTCCAAGCCGAAGTGGATGACGCGATGGCGCAGGACGCGGGCGAGCTGCTCGCCGACATGACGCCGGACGAATTGCGCGTCGCCATCAACAAGTACCTCGACAAGGGCCCGGACTTCCTCAAATTCGGCGGCACGAGCCATTTCGACCAGCCTACCTACATTGGATTCTCGCCGGAAGCACAGAAGGTGATGGTCGAAGAGACGCACAAGCGCGGCCGCGTGGCGGAGACCCATTCGACGACCATCGAGGGCATGCGCGTCTCGGTGCTGGCGGGCGTCGACCTCATCCAGCATCCGGAAGCGATCACGCCTCGGGAGTTGCCGGATGAGCTCGCCAAGCTGGTCGTAGAGCACAACGTGGTCTGCTCCATGCTGGTGAGCACGATGACCGGCGAGGCGTGGGAAAAGCACCTCAAGGACAAAGCCGAGGCAGAAAAGAAACTCGCGGAGGCGGCGAAGAAACAACCGCTCCCCAAGACCCTCTACGACGAACGCAAGCGCGCCCACGATCTGGGCATCGATCTCGAAACCCGCCGCAGCAACGCGCAGAAGCTGATCAAGGCCGGTTGCATCACCACCGTCGGCACCGACAGCTACTGGGCCGCGGCCCCGGAGTTCCAGATCGATCCCAAGCCCGCCGGCCAGAACCACGGCATCGGCACCATCATGGCGATCGAAGGCCTGGTCGAGCTCGGCATGACGCCGATGCAGGCCATCACCGCGGGAACCAAGAACGGCGCGATCGCAGCGCGGCGCTTGAACGACCTGGGTACCTTGGAAAAGGGCAAGATCGCGGACCTGGTGATTCTGGAGGCCGATCCTCTTGCGGACATCCACAACATCCGCAAAGTGCGGTCGGTGATGCAGGGCGGGAAGGTTGTGGATCTGGCCAAACTGCCGGAGAATCGCGTGCTCTCGACAAAGCCGCCGGTGGTGGCGGAAGGGGCGGCGGATAAGGCTAAACAGTGAGCTGCTCCCTGAAACGAGTCCACCCAACGTAGCTTCGACCAGTCGATGCGCCAGCGTGTGCCGGTCTTGATCCAGACCAGGGGCTTGCGTTTGTCGGCGGGCGTGCCCAGGGCCAGGTGGTACAGGGCGTCCACCCTCCAGTAGAACCCGCGCGTGTGGGGCGTGTCGGGCCAGCCAAACAGGTGGACGTCGAGGTGGTGGGCGAACTCGTGCAGGAGCGTGTTGAGCATTCCGCGGTAGCTTGTCACCTTGCCCAAGATGGCGGTGCGCATCCAGGCCCGGAGGACGCCGGTCTCGATCGTGTAGTCGCCATGGAGCTCGGACTCGAGGTGGCCGTCGCGAACCCGGTGCCGTCGCACGCCCAAGACCTTGAGTTGGGGCGCCGGCACGCGGTAGAAGTCTGCGAGAAGGTCGAGCAGCTCCTGTCCCGCGCGGCGCACCCCCGGGGCCTGCGCAGCCTCGAGGGCCGCGCGCAGCCGTTCGCGACCACAGGCTCGCTGTCCGCCTCATTGTCGGGCAGGGTGTGTGTCGCGTCGAGCAGTTTCTCATGCCGCAGCCGGCAGAACCAGCGCTGCTGAGAATGCGTTGACTCTTCCAGAAGTCGGCGTTTCGGAAGCGGATACGCGGCCAGGTGGGAGGGGACATGAGCATTGCGAGTGGGAGGCGTGCGGGAACGGCGTGGATCCTCGGGCTGATGATGTGCGTGGTGGCGTGGCCGGCGAACGCCCCGGCCGAGCCTGCCGAGGCCGCCGACTGGCGAGGCACCGTCGAGCAGAAGGTCTGGGGCCTCATCGAGCTCTGGGGGACGGTGAAGTACAACTTCGCGTTCTTCGAGCGGCTTCCGAAGCTCGACTGGGACGCCGCGGTGCGGGCTGCGATCCCGCGCGTGCTCGCCGCGCCGGACCAGGAGGCGTACTACCAGCGCCTCAACGAGCTGACCGCGCTCCTGCACGACGGGCACACGCTCGTCGTCTCGCCGTCGCTCCGCCGCGGTGCCTTCGACGGCCCGCCGCTCGAGTTCGAGGTGGTGGAGGGCCGCATCGTGCTGGTGCGGACGGGCGACACGGACGAGATCCGCGCCCAGGGGATCCGGCCCGGCATGGAGCTGGTCGCGGTCGCCGGGCGGGTGCCCGCGTGGCAATGGCTGCGGGAGCACGCGCTGCGCTTCTACCCGGGCAGCACGAAACAGAACGGCGAGGCGTTCGGGATGTTCCTGTTCCTCCGCGGCCCGAAGGACACCACGGTGAAGCTGATGCTGGAAGACACCGCCGGCGCGAAGCGGATGGTCACGGTCACCCGCAACAGCGCGAACCGTGACGGGAGCGTGTTTTCGCCGCGGATCCGCGATTTCTCCCGGCTCGTCGAGTCGAGGATGGTGGATCAGGGCATTGCATACCTCCGTCTGGCCACCTTCGACGACGAGAAGGTTGTCGAGGCGTTCGACGCCGAGTTCGATCACCTCGACCTGGACCGGCTGAAAGGGATGATCCTCGACCTGCGCTACAACATCGGTGGCGACGATCGGTTCGCGTATCCGATCGTGTCGCGCCTCGTCGACCACTCCGTGGCCGGGATCGCGTGGCGCACACCCACCTACCACCCGGCCTACGCCTCCTGGGGGAAGGCCGAGACGCCGCTCCAGGGGGATGCGGTGAGGATCGAGCCCGACGCGCGCAAACGCTACGTCGGGCCGCTCGTGGTCCTCACCGGCCCCAACACCATGAGCACCTCCGAGGACTTCATCGTTCCGCTCGACTTCGCCGGCCGGGTCCTGACCATCGGCGAACCCACGGCCGGCACCACCGGCAACCCCGTCAACGTCCCCCTTCCGGGCGGCGCGATCCTTCGGGTCTGCTCGCTCTGGTGCACCTATCCGGACGGCCGCGAATTCGTGGGCCGGGGGATCGAGCCGCGCGTCGTCGTGCACCCCACCGTGGCGGGGATCCGCGCGAGTCGGGACGAAGTGCTCGAGAAGGCGGTCGAGGCGCTGGCCCACTGGGGCCGCTACCAGGCGATGACAGCGTACGGCGCCGGGTCCCCACCGGAGCCTACGCCCGGCGGTCATGGCGGCGGAGCGGTCCGGAAGATCGTGAGAAAGTGATGGACGGTACCCAATGCGACACGGGGATCGAGCCCGGGCGGGCGAGGCTCAACGCAGCTTCGACCAGTCAATGCGCCAGCGCGCGCCGGTCTTGATCCAGACCAGGGGCTTGCGCTTGTCGGCGGGTGTGCCCAGGGCCAGGTGGTACAGGGCGTCGACCCTCCAGTAGAACCCGCGCGTGTGGGGCGTGTCGGGCCAGCCGAACAGGTGGACGTCGAGGTGGTGGGCGAACTCGTGCAGGAGCGTGTTGAGCATTCCGCGGTAGCTTGTCACCTTGCCCAGGATGGCGGTGCGCATCCAGGCCCGGAGGACGCCGGTCTCGATCGTGTAGTCGCCGTGGAGCTCGGACGCGAGGTGGCCGTCCCGGACCCGGTGCGGCCGCACGCCCAAGATTTTGAGTCTTAGCGAGGGCACACGGTAGAAGTCTGCGAGATGGTCGAGCAGCTCCTGGCCCGCGCGGCGTACCCCCGGAGCCTGCGCAGCCTCGAGCGCTGCGCGCAGCCGTTCGGCGTTTCGCTGGAGCGGCTCGGCGGGCGGAAGCTCCAGCGTGTGCCGCCCGTCGCTCGCCTCGTACTGCTGGCGCAAGCGGGCCGAGCGGGGGACCGGATCCGTGACCACGGGCGGACTATAGCGCCGGGAGGCGTGTCTCGTTTCTGTGGAGCGTACGCTCGGCGCGTGCTCGTCCCCTACAACCGCATCACCATGTTCCCGTAGGGGCGGCCCTTGCGGCCGCCCGGGCGGGCGGGGACAAGCCCCGCCCCTACACGAATCGTCCTGACGTAGGGGCGGCCGACGGACGGTTTGAATCCGTGGGAGCACCTTCCAGGTGCGACCCTTGGTGCTCGCAGAACCGTGCCGGCCGGTGTCTTGTCTGCGCGAACGTGGTACTCATTGACGCGCATTGGATCTGTTCTTTTGCAGAACGGCGCGAGCCCAGGGAGAGTGTCACCACGATGTGAGCGGGGTAAGATGGTCAGCATGGAAAAGAAAAGTGCTATCCACGCCCTCGTGTTCGTGGCGCTACTGCCCATTACCGCTGTTGATGCGGCTCCGGCGGCCCAAGTGACACCGCTGGTGGTTACCCACGCTCGCTTAGTGGATGGCAGGGGTGGGCTGCCACTGGATGATGCAACCATCGTCATCAAGGGCGACCGGTTCAGTGAAGTTGGGCCGTCAGGTAAGGTTTCGATCCCTGAAGGTGCCGAAGTTCTGGACGCGAAGGGCAGGGTGGTGATTCCCGGCCTTATCGATGCCCACATACACTTCAGTTGGCCACAGGCTCCCCTGGATCCACCCGTTCCCAATCGCAGCCAGTCGGCGTTCAGGGCTGCGGACCTGCTCCGGCGCTGTCTTCTAAACGGAATCACCACGGTGAGGGATGTCGCCTCCATCGAGGACGTGGGTTTCGCCGCCAAGAGGGCTTTCCAGGAAGGAAGGCTGGAAGGCTCCCGCCCCATCGTCTGCGGCCAAGGCGTCTCCAGCACCGGGGGGCACGGAACGGAGTCCAACACCCAAGGCCTTGTGATGGAGGTGGACGGTCCCGATGGTTTTCGGCGTGGCGTCCGAACCCAGTTGAAGGCTGGGGCCGATTTCATCAAGGTGCTTTGTCCCTTCTCAAGGGAAGAAATCCTGGCCGCTGTGGAGGAGGTTCATCTCCACGAGAAGTTCGTCACGGTCCATCCCAGCCTCTTCAAAGCTCAGTACGACTTCCTGCGGTGGACCGTGGAGGCCGGGGCGGACTGTTTCGAGCACGCCTATGCCGTACCTGATGACCTTATTCCAAGAATCGCCGAGAAACGGATGTACTGCGTGCCGACCCTTTCCATCTTGCTCATCCTCGGGGACCAGTACGAGAAGAAGGGCCCCGACTGGGCTTGGAAGGTCAAAAAGTACCGCGAGTGCAAGGAGATCTTTCAGAAGCTGCGGACGGCAGGCGTGCGGATGGCCGTGGGTACTGACGCCGTAGCCGAGAACATGTCCGAGTACCCTGGCCTCTTCTTCAAGGAAACCGACCAGTTCGCTGCCTTGGGTTGCTCACCCATGGATGTGATCGTGGCGGCTACTAGGCTCGGAGCCGAAGTAAGCGATGCGGCCGATCGCCTGGGCACCATCGAGCCTGGCAAATTGGCGGACTTGCTGATTTTGGACAAGGATCCACTTGTGGACATACGCAACCTCCGCACCGCCCAGGTGATCGTACAGGGCGGGAAGGTGATCAAGCGCTGATACAGCAATAACTCTTCATTCCTGAGAACACGGTGCCGTTGAGGAAAGGATGCCCTCCCTTGGGTCCAACGGCCAGCGTGTCTCGGCGTCTGTCTTGAAGTGCTCACCGGGCATCTTATCGGTACCTGATTGTATGAGCAGGTCGGTCTCCCGGTTTGCGGCGTAGCGGAGGGCTCCGCAGGAGAGCGCTGACTATCAGTACCGCGCATCACCATCTCACCTTGCTGAGTTCGAATCAGGCCGTCCAGGGCGGATGATCTTCCTGTAAGATTCGCGCGGGAGTTGCCGATGCCTGCCACACTTATGCTCTGCCTCCTCACGGCTGCGGGTTCGCTCGCGTCTGGCAATCCAACTGTCCGCGAGGAACTGATCCGGGCCCACATGGCGTTTCTGGCTGATGATCTCCTTGAAGGGCGGGGGACGGGCCAGCGGGGTGGGGATCTGGCGGTGAGGTACCTGGAGGCCCAGCTGAGGGCCCTCGGGCTCGAGCCTGCGGCGGGAGACGGCTACCTGCAGCGGGTGGATGTCGTGGGGGTGAAGCTGCTGGCGGCACGCAGCCGGCTGAGCTTCCGCGGCCCGAACGGCGACTACAGCCCGGCGTTCTTCGACGAGGTCGTGTACGGGGCCGGCAACGGGATGCCCGACAACGCGATCGACGCGCCGGTGGTGTTCGTGGGGTTCGGGATCGATGCGCCCGCCGAGCGCTGGGACGACTACAAAGGTACGGATTGCCGGGGGAAGCTGCTGGTGATGATGGTCAACGAACCCCCTCCGACACCGGACGAACCCGGGCGTTTCGATGGTGAGAACCTCACCTACTTCGGCCGATGGATCTACAAGTTCGAGGAGGCCGCGCGCCGCGGGGTGGCCGGCGTTCTGCTGATCCACACGGACGCCACGGCCACCTACGGCTGGTCGGTGGCCCGCAACGGGCTCCAGGGGGAGAGGTTCCAGCTCCTGGAAGGCCTCCGGCTGGGGCCGCTGCAGGGGTGGATTCGCGAGGACGCCGCCCGCAAGCTCTTCGCGCTCGGCGGAAAGGACCTGGACGAGCTACGCCGTCAGGCTGAGAGCCGCGACTTCCGCCCCGTGGAGCTGAACCTGCGTGCCGCGGGCCGGCTGGTGAGCGCGGTCCGCACCTTTCCGCAGTTCAACGTGGCCGGAGTCCTGAAGGGGACCGACCCGACGCTCAAGGACGAGCTGGTGATCTACAGCGCCCACTGGGACGGTCTCGGCATCCAGGAAGGACGGATCTACAACGGCGCGGTGGACAACGGGAGCGCCCTCGCCACGCTGCTGGCCATCGCCCAGGCCTCGGTGGGCCACCCTGCCCGCCGCTCGCAGATGTTCCTCTTCACGTGCGCCGAGGAGCAGTTAATGCTCGGCTCCGCCGCCTATGTGCAGAGGCCCCTGTGGCCTCTGGCTCGGACCGTCGCCGACCTCAACCTCGAGAGCCTCAACTGGGTCGGCCCGACGCGCGACATCGAATTCCTGGGAGGCGAGCGCAGCGACCTTCAGGAGTTGGGAGAGCAGACTGCCCGGGGGATGGGCATGGTGCCGCGCCCTTCCGAGCCGGACGTCCAGGGGCTCTACTTCCGCAGCGACCACTTCCCCTTCGCCAAGGCGGGCATCCCCGCGCTCTCCCCAGGTTTCTCGCTGGCGGGTCAGCGGGACTACCTGGAGAACCCAGAGGCCTCCCGGGCGAAGGCCCGCACCTTCCTCGCCCGATACCACCAGGAGAGCGACGACTTCGATCCCTCCTGGGATCTGCGTGGCATGGTCCAGCAGGGCCAGTTCATCCTGAATCTCGGACGGCGGATCGCCGATTCCGCTACCCGGCCGCAGTGGAAGCCGGCCCCACAGCAGCGCTCTGCCGGGAGCCTGAGGTAGGGGCGGCCCTTGCGGCCGCCCGGGTGGGCGGGGACAAGCCCCGCCCCTACCGCTGAGGACGATCGAAAAGGTGCGGGTATAGCCACATCGGTCATAATGGCTCGAGGCGAGGGAGGCAACCCCATCCCGATGGGAAGTTCCTTACGGGCGTCGGTAACGGCCGGCCGGAGGGAGGCACGAGTGAGGCGAGGAGTCGCAGTCATCGCTCTGGCGGCCGCTCCGCTCCTCGCAGACGACGTCTATCTACGGGGAGGCGGCCAGATCACAGGCGCGATCGTCGAGCGAACCGCCGACTCCGTGACGGTCGATGTTGGCGGAGGGGCTCTCACGGTGCGGATGTCGAGCGTTGTCCGCATCGAGGAGAGCACGTCACCGCTCCAGGAGTATCGGGCGCGAGCCGCACGCATTCCCGAAGGCGATGCCGAGGCGTGGCGGGAGCTGGCTCGGTGGGCGACGAGCGGTGCGCTCGGGACCATGGCTAGCCAGGCCTGGTCGAAGGTGGTCGAGATCATGCCGGACGACCCGGAAGCGAACCGCGCGCTCGGCCGGGTCCAGCTCGACGGGAAGTGGGTCACCGAGGAGGAGAGCTACCGTGCCCGGGGCTATGTGGAGTTTGAGGGCGAGTGGATGAGGCCGGGCGAGCGGCAGGCGATCCTCGATGACCGCCGTGCTCGCAAGGAGGCGGACCGCCAGGCAGAGGCGGCCCGGCTCCAGGCCGAGGAGAAGGCGAAGAGGGAACGCGAGGCCCAGGAGGCGGCCGAGCACGATATCTGGCGCGGCTCGGCACCGCCCGGCGATCCGACCTACTGGCCCTGGGGGTCCGGGATCGTGTACTGGCCCGCCATACCGGTCCAGCCACCGGGGTCCGGAATGCCGACCACCATGTCGGTGGGAGGACCGAGATGAATCGGGAGGCTTCCATGAGGCCGTACCTGCGAGCGCTGCCGGTCCTCGCCGCGCTCCTTGCGGCGTGCTCCTCACCCTCGCCGGTCGACGAGGTCGTCGCCTCGAACCTCGCCGCACGCGGGGGCAAGGCGAGGATCCAGGAGCTTCGCTCAATCCGCGAGACCGGGACGGCCACCGCGAGCGACGGGCGGGTCGCGCGGGTGGTCCGCGAGATCAAGCGACCCGGCCTCTTCCGGCTCCAGTTCTCCTACCAGGGAACGACGAGCGTCTTCGCGTACGACGGCAAGGCCGGCTGGCAGGTCGCACCGCTCCAGGGGCAGTTCGAGCCCCAGGCGATGCCGCCCGAGGCCGAGCCGGCGGTGGACCAGCGCGACATCGAAGGCCCTCTCGTTGACTGGCAAGAGAAGGGGCACGTCGTCGAGCTCGTCGGACGCGAGAAGCTCCCCGGCGGAGAGGCGTTCAAGCTCAAGGTGGCGCTCAAGGGCGGCGGGGTCCGCTATGACTACGTCGACGTCGTGTCGCGCCAGATCGTCCGCTCCGACGTCCCGCGCACGGTCCGGGGGCGCGCGGTGCAACTGGAGAACACCTTCTCGGACTTCCGGAAGGTGGGTGAGCTCGTCTTCCCGCACCTCATCGAAACCCACGTCAAGGACCGACCCCAGGTCCTGAGGATCGCCGTCGAGAAGATCGAGCTCAACCCCGACCTCGACGACGCCCGGTTCGGGTTTCCGCGGTAGCGCTCGGCCAGGGCCTGAGGTAGGGGCGGCCCTTGCGGCCGCCCGGGTGGGCGGGGGCAAGCTCCGCCCCTACACTGCAATCGCCATGTCTTGGGTACCTGATTACATGGCTAGGTCGGCCTCCCGGTTTGCGGCGTAGCGTAGAGCTCGCCAAGAGAACCGTACGGGCTTGAAGCCGAGGACAAGGTCGGTGTGGATACACCGTGCCCGGCGCAGCTGTTGCTGCTTCCGGAGGGTCCTCACTCGGCAATTGCGCCCGGCGTCTCCTCCGACGTACCGAACGCCACCCACTCCTTGAGCAGCATGTAGGTGACGGCAAGCACCATGGGGCCGATGAAGAGCCCTACGACGCCGAAGGCGATGAGTCCGCCGATGACGCCGGCGAAGATAAGCAGGAGCGGAAGGTCCGCGCCCTTCCGGATGAGGAACGGCCGCACGACGTTGTCGATGGTGCCGGCGACGACCGTGATGACCAGCAGCACCGTGCCCGTGACCGGGTGGCCGGACCAGTAGAGCCAGACGACCGCTGGTACCAGCACCAGAAACGGCCCGAGTTGCGCCAGGCAGAGCATCAACATGACTGCCGTCAGCAGGGCCGTGGCAGGAACGCCGGTCAGGAACAGGCCGGCGCCTCCCAAAGCCGCCTGGATGAGCGCGGTCAGCACAACGCCCAGCACGACGCCCCGCACGGCCTTCGCGGCGAGAATGGCGACGTCCTCGCCCCTGCGTCCGGCCAGGCGCCGGGCAAAGGCCAGGATCCCCTCCCGGGCGGTCATGCCATTGGCATAGAGAACCGTCGCGATGATGACCGTCAGGAAGAAGTTGAGCATCGTCATGCCGATGCTCCCCGCCTTCGCCAGGAACCACTGCGCCGCTGTCTTCACGTACGGAGCGATGGCAGCGGCACGGTCCTCGGCACTGAGCGCGGCGATCGCACGCCAGCGCGCCGCGACCTTTTCTCCGGCCAGAGGAATGCGACTGACCCAGTCCGGTGGCGCCGACTGGGACAGCGTGGACAGCGAGTTGACCCGCGCCGACATGTCCCCGATGTAACCTGTGATGGTGACCACCGCAAGCGTGATCGGAACGATGATGATCAGCAGGATCGCCGCCGCCATGGCAGCGACGGCAAGGCCGTGCCGTCCCCCCAGCCGCGCCTCGAGCTTTTCAAAGGCTGGCCAGGTTGCTATGACGATCACCGCTGCCCAGATGAGGGGCATCAGGAAGAGCCGCATGACCCAGAAGCTCGATACGATCAGGATCCCGATGAAGAGCACCGACAGGATCGTGTGAGTGAGGTCATGCGGTGGAGAGTTCTTGTCTGACATCTGTCCCTCCTCGTGAGCGTCGAAACTGTATAACCAGTTCACTATTCTCCTGCCAAGGGTAGGAGATGTGTTTGGCTTGTCGGCATGCGTTACGCGGCGTGTGTGCCCTGATGTGTGGTCCAGCGTCCCCTCCGGCACAGGCAGAACGAGGATTCACACGCGAGCAGCAGCATCCTTGTTCTTGCGGTTTGGGCGACACAGGGTTCGGGCTCGGGCCCTAGTTGCTCGTACCGGGCTGAACCGCCGCCTTGATCTTTTCGCGGAGTCGCTTCGCTCTTTCGACGACTTCCGGCTCCTTGGCAACCTTCAGCAGCTTCTCGAGGATATTCCACGACCCACGGTAGTCTCCGGCCTTCGCCTTCTCGAGCGCCGTGTTGTACGTCGAGACTTCCCACTCGCGCGAGACCGCGCTGCGCATTTCGCGGAGGTCCTGTTGGACACTCGGATCGGAGCTGTCTTGGATTGCCTTGTCGATGAGCGCAAAGCCCTGATCGGAATGCCCTTCCCTGATCAGGCGTTGCCCTTCCTTGCCGTCCCACAGGGCGATCAGCCGTTCAACCCTCGCGGCGAGCTCAGGATTGGCACTGCCCTTCACCAGGCGGGCTTGCACCTCTGCGGCCTTCGATCGCAGGCCCGCATCGAGGCAGAGAGCAACCAGGCCCACGATCGCATCCGCCTGGTTGGGGTCAATGGCGAGGCTCTTCTCAAAGGTGGCGATCCCGAGCGCCATGTCCTGACCCGGGAACGAGTAGGTTCTCGCCAGGTAGTTGAGGGCGAGGGTTGATTCTGGAAACTGATCCAACGCCGCTTGGAACACGGCTCGGGCCTGCTGGAGCCTGGCTTGCGATTCCGGGTCGGTGGCCGGCGTGCCTCTGAGTTCCTCGACGATGTTCTCCGCCGCGGAGAACTCGGGCGTGACCTGGAACTGCGCCCTTTGATCAGAGCGTTTCTGGGTTGTCTGGTCTGCGCCGAATGCAACACCGACAACCAGAGCGAGCGAGAGAATGGCCAAAAAAGGCCTGTTCATGTCACACCTCGCGCACCTATTCTAGCGCGGTTTCGCTGGCGCCGGCGCGAAAGTTACCCAGTCCGCCAAAGGTGACGAGACCCGGTCGGTATCGTATTGGACATGATGAGAGTAGCTGATTGGGAAAGCGATTGAGTCCGTTGCTCCGGTGGGCTCGTTTCGGGGCGGAGGCTAGTCGGCCGGCGCGCCGGCGGCCGCGGCGAGCTGATCGGCCCTCACCTTCGCCGCGTCGAACTCGGGGCTACCGCCGCGCTGGAAGCGGAGCGGGTTGACGCGCGCGACTACGAAGGCCTTGAGGTAGGGGCTCTCGAAGCCGCGGGCCTTGAGCGCCTTCACCGCCTCCGTCACCGCTTCGTCGAGGGCGAGAAGCTTGTCCGCGTGCGCCGCGCGCTTGGCCAGGGCGAGCGGCGGCTTGGCGCCGAGGGAGCGCTCGACGCGCTTGAGGACCGGGTTGTAGGCGCCACCGGCGAAGCGGCCGTTTTTCTCGTAGCAGCAGCCGAGCGTCAGCAGGGCGGGCTCCTCGAACTCGAGCGCGAACTCCGACTCGGGCCGGCCCCCGTGCGCCGCGGCCAGTGCCCGCGCCATCCGGATCACCTCCAGCGCCTTCTCCCGGATGTTGTGCGCCTTCTCGGTGTTGAGTGCCAGGATCTTGAAGGCGACTTCCTGGTCGGGAAGGACCAGGGCGACGATCGAACGGCCGCCGAGCCCGCGCACGGCGGCGAGCCGGTGACCCCCATTCGGTGTCCACCAGCCGCCCTCCGCGCCGCGCACCGCGACGATCGGATCCACGAAACGGTCGAGCTTGTCGATGACACCGGCGAGCCGTTCGACGTGCGCCTCGGAGAGATCGCGCTGGAACGGGGTGGGGGAGACCTTGGCGATCGGCAGCGCGGCGAGGACGTGCCAGTGCCCGCCGACCGGGTCGCAGTAGGCGCCGAGAATCGTGCCGCCGTCCTCCTCGATCGCGCCACGGAGCGCGTCCACCTTCGCCGGCGGGCTCCCAGCCGCGACCTGCGCCGCGGTCAGCCCGCGCGAGGCCGGCGTGGCCCCGGTCTTCTTCCGTCGCGTCCGCGTCTTGCCGCCTTTGGCCGTGCTTTTCTTCTCAGGCGCCATCGCCGCCCCTCCCGGGGAACGCCCCTCGGCCCATATCCTAATGCCTGTTGTTGCGGCGAGCCTATGGTGCCTTTGCAATCATCGTCGTGATCGCGTTGGCTCCCGTCGTCGGTCCGGGCGCGAAGAAAGCCCCGGGGTTTCTCCTCGGAGGGTGAGCCGACCAGGAGTATCCTGTCAGCGTGATTTCCGGAGGAGTGCCTGTGCCGCTGAGCCGCGGCGTCATGCGCACTTTGATGTCAGGAGGGGAAAATGGTGGAAAGCGAAATCTCTGCACTCAGTTCCGTCGAACTCATGCGGAGGCTCGTCGCCCTGTTGCCCGATAGTTCCTCCGAACAGGTCCAGCTCTTCGGGGTCATCAAGGGTCTCTCGACCGTGGGTTTCGACGGGCAATTCGGTGATGGCAAGCCGTGGCAGGCGGGCGCGGAGGGCCGAGCGCGACAGGTCATGCGGGCGATCCTCCCGAAGCTGTCAGAGCTGCTCCCCGGCAACCCTCTGGTCGCCGAGCTCATCAAGCGGTACAGCGCCTCAGGCGCCAAGGCCTGAATGTCGGCGTCGAGCCGTTGCCCGAAGCCGACCGAAGCTGGCGTCCGCACGCAGCGGCGACTCACGGGCACCGTGAGGCTGCAGGGAGGAGTGCCGAGATGGCTCACAAGCTCTACCTCATCCTTTCCGGAGTGATCTTCTTCCTGGTGGGCGTTCTTCACTTGTTCAGGCTGCTTTATGGCTGGCCCATCGTCGTTGGACCCAGGACGATCCCATACGCGCTCTCCTACGTCGGCTGCCCAGTCTCTTTCGGGTACTCGGTGTGGGCCGCCTGGCTGCTCGGCCTTCTGGGGAAGCGTCAGCGGGCCGAGTAGTCGGTTTTTCCAAATCGGAATGGCCATGGATTGGCTGAGCTTGAGCCTCGCTGTGCCCTGTGCCCTGTGCCCTGTCCCCCTTGCCCTTCCTCAGGCCAGGTGCATGCGATCCATGAAGCCGGAGACCTGGGAGTCGCGTGGGTCGCAGGTGATTCCGCGGCGCGCGAGATCGGCTACCATGAGACGATGCGCGTCCTGATAACGGGCATCTCGGGGTTCGTGGGGCAGCACCTCGCGGAGCACCTGCTAGCCGAACACTCGGAGGTCGAGCTGTTCGGGCTGCGGCGATGGCGGTCCGAGATGCCGCCGGTGGTCGCGCACGTGCCAGCGGTCCGCATCCTGGAAGGCGACCTGCTCGATGCATCCTCCCTGGCGCGCGTGCTGCAGGCGAGCCACCCGGACGTCGTCCTGCACCTCGCCGCCTCCTCCTCGGTGGCGGGCTCGTGGGACACGCCGGCCGAGATGGTGCAGGTCAACGTGCTCGGGACCCTGCACCTGCTCGAGGCGGTCAGGCAGCTCAGCCTGGAAACCCGTATCGTGCTCGCGTGCTCGGCGGAGGCGTACGGCGTGGTGGCCGAGACCGAGCTGCCGATCAGGGAGAGTCAGCCGTTCCGGCCGGTGTCGCCGTACGCGGTCAGCAAGGCCGCGGTGGATCTGCTCGGGTACCAGTACTCCCAGGCTTTTAGCCTGAAGACCGTGAGGATGCGCCTGTTCAACCACTGCGGGCCGCGCCAGTCGGCGCGCTTCGTGGTCTCCTCGCTGGCGCGTCAGGTCGCCGAGATCGAGGCGGGGCGCCGGCCCGCGCGAGTGCTCGTGGGCAACCTCGATGTTCGCAGGGACTTCGTGGACGTTCGCGATGCCGCGCGCGCCTACTGGCTGGCAGCAACCCGGGGCGACCCCGGGGAGGCGTACAACGTGGCCGGCGGGAGGGCGCATTCGATCCGGGAGGTCCTGGAGCAGCTCGTGAAGCTCACCGATGTCAAGGTCGAGGTGGTCTCCGATCCGGTCCGCATCAGGCCGACGGAGATTCCGGTGCTCGTGGGCGACGCGACGCGGTTCCGCGAAACCACCGGCTGGCGGCCACAGATCGCCTTCGAGCAGACGCTGGCCGACACCCTGGACTACTGGCGCACCACCCTCAAAGCCTGACCGGCGGTGGCAGGTTCTGGGGCTCGATCGGTTGGGCATTCGGCCTCTTGAACGAACTCTCGCTATACTCCTTACATGAGCTCCGAACTAGCGTTGCGCCCCCTGGTGAAGTGGGACGGGTTTGCCCTCCAGGTCGACCTCGACATGGTCGAGCTGGTCGCGAACAGGGAGCTGGCGCGGCGGACCCCCGCCATTCGCCGAATCGGCGTGACCGGAGAGGCCGACGTGCTCGAGATCCACCTCGAGGTCGCGCTCAAGGGCCTGCCGGCCCGGGTCTCGGCGAGCCTGAGCGAGCTGCGCCTCCACCGGCGTTTCTTCGGCTGCCGGATCGAGGCGCTCCGCGGCCCCCTCGGGATCCCGCTGCCGATCGGCCTGGCGGGGGCGCTCGCCCGGCGCCTCGCACCGGAGCTTCTGCGCTTCGACCCGGAGGACCGCATCCTGCTCGTGGATCTCAGGCGCTTCCTCCCCGACGGCCTCGAGGTGAGGATCAGCGACGTCCGGTGCTTCGGCCGCTGGCTGACGGTGGAGCTTGCCGGCGGATCGGTGGCTGCGGTGCTCGCCGCTGCGCGGGAAATCTAGGCCCGACGGCCCTGTGGCAGCCCCGACCCGGGGGCTGCCGGATCAGTCCTCGGCCGACGACGGGAACAGCTCCTCGACGAGGCTGATCGTCTCGGGCGTGAGCTGCGCTTCAGCGGCCTTGAGGTTCTCCCCGAGCTGCTCCACGCGGGTGGCGCCGGTGATGGCGCTCGTCAGCTGGCGCTTGGAGAGCACCCAGGCGAGGGCCAGCTGGGCGCGCGTCAGTCCGGCGTTCTCGGCGATCGTCCGCATCTTCTTGACGCGCTGGACGTTCTTCTCGCTCCATAGGCGCTGGGTGAACTGGGGCAGGCGGGCGAAGCGCGTGTCCTCGCTGATCCCCTCGTCGTACTTCCCGGTCAGGAGCCCCTGTGCGAGGGGGCTCCACACCGCGAGGCCCAGCCCCGTCTTGGCGGCCAAGGGGAAAAGCTCCTGCTCCACGCGGTGGCGGTGGAGCAGCGAGTACTCCGCCTGCTCCACCGTGGGCGGGTGCCAGCCGTTGCGGCGCGCGAGATCAACCGCTTCCTGGATCGCCGCGGCGGGCCACTCGCTCGTGCCCCAGTAGAGCACCAGCCCCTGCGAGACCAGGTCGGAGAAGGCCCGCACGACTTCCTCGAGGGCGACGTCGGAGTCGAAACGATGCGCGAAGTAGAGGTCGAGATAGTCGGTCTGGAGCCTGCGCAGGCTCTGCCGCACCGACTCGTGCACGTGCTTGCGCGACAGGCCGCGGTCGTTGGGGTCCTTGGACATCGGGAAGTAGACCTTGGAGGAGAGCACGAGGTGGTGGCGGGGAAACTCGCGCAAGACGGCGCCGATCTGGCGCTCGGCCTCGCCGCTGGCGTAGACGTCCGCCATGTCGAAGAAGTTCACTCCGGCCGAGAAGGCGAGCGAGACGATCGTACGGATCGTCTCGGGGTCCCGTACGCTGCCGGCGAACGTCGTCCAGCCCCCGAGGCTGATCTCGGAGATCTTGAGGCCCGAACGCCCGAGCTTTCGGTACTTCATGGCCGCCCTCGATGTGCCGCCGGACGCGTGTCCTGCGCCCGGCGGCTCCCGAACCCATTCTAGGCCAGTCAGGACAGGACGGTGCAACCGCGGCGGCATTCTCCTAGAATCGGGCGAGGGCGGACGAGTCCGGGAGCGGGATGGAAACCTTCACCTACTGGCTGAGCCATTACGGCTACTTCGGGCTCTTCTCCCTGCTGATGCTCGGGATCATCGGCGTGCCGATCCCCGAGGAGACGCTGCTCACGTTCTCAGGGGTCCTGGTCTACCGCGGCCACCTCGAGCTCGGGCCGACGATCGCGGCGGCTTTCCTCGGCAGCTGCTGCGGCATCACTGTGAGCTACGGGCTCGGCCGGGTCTTCGGAATCGTGCTCACGACGAGGTTCGGCCGGGTGCTGCACGTCAACCCGGAAAAGGTCGAGCAGGTGCACCTGTGGTTCGAGCGGGTGGGGCACTGGGGCCTGCTGTGGGGCTACTTCCTCCCTGGGATCCGACATCTTACGGCGCTGCTTGCCGGCGCCACCAGGCTCAAGTACGCCGACTTTGCGTTGTTCGCCTACGCGGGCGCCCTCGTGTGGTCGTTCACGTTCGTTTCGCTTGGGGCTCTCGCCGGGAGACAGTGGGCGAGGGTCTCGGAGCAGGTCCACCACAACCTCCTGATCGCCTCCGCGGTCGTGGCGGGCTGCCTGCTTGGCGCGCTCGTCGTCAGGCAGGTTCTGGCAAGGCGCCGGCGAGGCGGCAGCTCTTGAGGCCGGCCTCCTGTGGCCTGAGCTAAACTTCAGACGACGCCGACGATGAGCAAGCTCTCGTTCCGCCGCCTCGGGCCCCTGGTGGGCCTGGTCCTGTTCGCGGTCGCGCTCTGGGTCCTGCGCGGGGAGCTGCGGCACTACAGCTATCACCAGGTCCTCCACCAGTTCAGATCGCTGCCGTCCGGCCAGGTAGCGCTCGCGCTGGTGCTGACGGCCGTGAGCTATCTGCTGCTGACCGGCTACGACACCCTGGGGCTGCGGTACGCGCGCCACCGGCTGCCGTACCGGAGGACCGCGCTGGCCTCCTTCGTGGGGTATGCGTTCTCCAACATCATCGGCTACTCGCTGATCAGTGGCGGTTCGGTGCGCCTGCGGCTGTACTCGGGGTGGGGCCTTTCGACGCTTGCCATCACCAAGGTGATCGCTTTTTGCGGGCTCACGTTCTGGCTGGGCTTCTTCACGATTGCGGGAGGGGTATTCCTCGTTGAGCCGTTGGCACTCCCGGCCTCGCTGCACCTGCCGTTCGCGAGCGCGAGGCCGGTTGGCGTGCTTTTTCTCCTGATCGTTGCAGGATTCGCGGCAGTGAGCTTCAAGCGCAGGGAGCCGCTGCGGGTGCGCGACCTGGAGTTCCCGTTGCCGGGGCCTCGCCTGCTGGCGGCCCAGCTGCTGGTCGGTTGCATGGACTGGGCGACGGTGGGCGGGGTCCTGTACCTCCTGCTCCCGTCCGGCAGCGGTCTCACCTACGCGGGTTTCCTGGGCTTCTTCCTGCTCGCGCAGATCATCGGGGTGGTCAGCCAGGTCCCGGGCGGGCTCGGCGTGTTCGAGACAGTCATGCTGCTCCTGTTGACCCCCGCGCTGCCGCCCGCCGCGGTGCTGGGCTCGCTGCTGGCGTTCAGGATCGTGTACTACGTGCTGCCGCTCGCCCTCGCGGCGGTCCTGCTGGGTGTCCACGAGCTCGTCCGGCGGCGTGAGGGCGTCCGGCGCGTCGCGAGGATCTTCGGGAGGTGGGCGCCGAGCGTTGTGCCCCAGGCCCTGGCTATCACCAGCTTCCTCGGCGGCGCGATCCTGCTGTTCTCGGGGGCAACCCCGGCCTCGCACTGGCGGCTTGTCCTGATGCGCGACTTCATACCTCTGCCTGTGATGGAGCTCTCCCACTTCGTAGGCAGCGTGGCGGGGGCAGCACTCCTGGTCCTGGCCCATGGGCTGCAGCGGCGCCTCGACGGCGCGTATCTGATGGCTGTCTCGCTGCTCTCGACCGGGATCGTGGTCTCGCTTCTCAAGGGGCTGGACTGGGAGGAGGCGACGGCGCTGGCCATCATGCTGGCCGTGCTGCTCCCTTGCCGGGGGCACTTCAACCGGAAGGCGTCGCTGACCGGGGACTGGCTCAGCACGGCGTGGGTCGTGGCGATCGCGCTGGTGCTGCTGGCATCGCTCTGGCTCGGCTTCTTCTCGTACAAGCACGTCGAGTACTCCCACGAGCTCTGGTGGCAGTTCGCCTTTTCCGGAGACGCCCCACGTTTCCTGCGTGCGACGGTGGGCGCGCTTGGTGTGGCGCTGCTGTTCGCCGTGGCGCGCCTGCTGCGACCGGCGCCTCCGGAGCCCTCGACGGCGACCGGGGCAGAGCTGGAGAAAGTGCAGGCGATCGTTGCGCGTTCACCGAGGACGTACGCGAACCTGGCTTTGCTTGGGGACAAGAGCTTCCTGTTCAGCGCGAGCGGCCAAACCTTCATCATGTACGCGGTCCAGGGCAGGAGCTGGGTGGCGCTTGGGGACCCCGTGGGCCAGGCCGAGGAGATGCCAGAGCTGGTGTGGCGCTTCGGCGAGCTGTGCGACCGGCACGATGACTGGCCTGTCTTCTACGAGGCGGGGAAGGAGAACCTACACTTCTACCTGGACCTCGGCCTGACGGTGCTGAGGCTCGGGGAGGAGGCGCGCGTGTCCCTGGCGGACTTCTCCCTGGAGGGTCACGACCGCAAGTGGCTGCGGCACGTGAACCGCAGGCTCGATAACGAGGGGTGCAGCTTCGAGGTGCTCCCCCGCGAGGCGGTGCCGGAGCACATCGCGGAGCTGCGAGCCGTGTCCGACGCCTGGCTCGTCGGCAAGCGGACGCGCGAAAAGGGCTTCTCGCTCGGCTCCTTCTCCTCCGAGTACGTGACGCAGTTCCCCGCGGCGGTGGTGCGCCAGGGAGGGCGGATCGTGGCGTTCGCCAACGTCTGGTTGGGCGGGGATTGGGAGGAGTTCTCGGTGGACCTGATGAGATACCTCCCGGACGCGCCCAACGGCGTCATGGAGTACGTCTTCATCAAGCTAATGCTGTGGGGAAGGGAGCAAGGCTACCGCTGGTTCAACCTGGGGATGGCGCCGCTCTCGGGCCTGCAAAACCGCGCGTTGGCGCCGCTGTGGATGCGGGTCGGAGCGCTGATCTTCCGCCACGGGGAGAACTTCTACAACTTCCAGGGGATCCGGCAGTACAAGGACAAGTTCAACCCGAGATGGGAGCCGAAGTACCTGGCTTCGCCCGGAGCGCTCGCCCTGCCGCGGATCGTGGCGAACCTGGCGGCCCTCATCGGAGGGGGTCTGAAAGGGGTGGTGAGGAAGTGACGGCAAAGGCCCGGTGGGTGGCGTTCCTTTTCGCGACGGTGGCGTGCAGCACGCTCGGGAGCGAGGAGTCTCTCCGTTTCGGACGCTTCGGCACGGTCACGGTGTACCGCGAGGCGGCGCAGCCAACGCAGGTCGTGCTGTTCGTGTCGGGCGACGGCGGCTGGAACCTGGGTGTCGTGGACATGGCGCGGGAGCTGACCTCCACCGGTGCCCTGGTGGTGGGGATCGACATCGTCCGCTACCTCAAGGAGCTCGAGGCCGGCGGCGACGAGTGCCTGTACCCGGCCGCCGATTTCGAGGCGCTCAGCCAGTTCGTTCAGAAGAAGCTCAACCTGCCCCGTTACCTGACCCCGGTCATCGTCGGCTACTCCTCCGGAGCCACGCTTGTGTACGCGATCCTTGCGCAGGCTCCTCCCAACACGTTCGCGGGGGCGGTGAGCCTCGGGTTCTGCCCCGACTTTCCCCCCACGAAACCGTTCTGCAAGGGGAGTGGGCTCGCGTGGGAGCCTCGCCCCAAGGGGAAGGGCGTCAACTTCCTTCCGGCCACGCACCTGCGGGAGCCGTGGGTCGCGCTCCAGGGCACCGTTGACCAGGTGTGCGATCCTGCAGGCACCGAGAGCTTCGTGAAGCAGGTCCCACATGGTGAGATCGTGATGCTCCCGAAGGTCGGACACGGCTTCTCGGTGCCCCGCAACTGGCTGCCGCAGTTCAGGGAGGCGTTCGAACGCCTCGTGATCACCGCGCCCGTTGCCGCGCAGCCGACGGCGCCGACCGCGACCCAGCCGAGCGCCGACGTAGGTGACCTGCCGCTGGTGGAGGTGCCGGCCCGAGGCGAACCAACAGACACGCTGGCGGTGATCGTCTCCGGCGACGGCGGCTGGGCCGGGATCGACCGCGAGCTGGGCGACGCGATCGCCGGACGGGGTGTCGCGGTGGTAGGCCTCAACTCGCTGCAGTACTTCTGGAAGAAGAAGACGCCCGAGATCGCCGGGCGCGACCTCGAGCGCATCCTGCGCCACTACCTGGCGGCATGGGTGAAAGAGAAGGTGGTGCTGGCGGGCTACTCGCGCGGCGCCGAGGTGCTTCCGTTCATGGCGAACCGCCTGCCCGGCGAGCTGCGCTCGCGCGTCGTGCTGCTCGCGCTGCTGGGGCCGTCGCCAAGCGGGGAGTTCGAGTTCCACGTGGGCGACTGGCTCGGCGGGGGAGGCAGCAAGAACGAGCTGCCGGTGCGGCCGGAGATCGAGAAGCTTTCCGGCACGCCGATCCTCTGCGTCTACGGCGAGGCGGAGCGCGACTCACTGTGCCCGGAGCTGCCCGCGTCGCTAGCCACCGTCGTCCAATTGAAGGGCGCCCACCACTTTGGCGGTGGCTACAAGGCGATCGCCGATACCATCTTGCGAGAGGCGAGGACCGCCCGGCCCTGAATCGCTCACGAGAAGGTGAGCGCTACTGGTGCCTGATAGACTCACCGGACGAGGTTGAGGGTGGAGCTCGTTCACGCGGGACGGCAGCCGGAGCTCGGGTGATGCCTGAGAAGACCTACGAAATCGCGGTCGTCGGTGGAGGGATCGTGGGCATGGCGACCGCGATGTCGGTGCTGGCCCGCAGGCGTGTCTCCCTCGTGGTGCTGGAGAAGGAAAACCGGCTCGCGGCTCACCAGACCGGCAACAACAGCGGCGTCATTCACTCGGGGCTGTACTACAAGCCGGGTTCGCTGAAGGCGCGCAACTGCACGGCCGGCCGCGAGGCGCTCTACCGGTTCTGCGCCGAGCGTGGGATCCCCGCGGAACGCTGCGGCAAGGTCGTGGTCGCCACCCGCGAGAAGCAGCTTCCGGTGCTCGAGGAGCTGTGGCGGCGCGGGGAGGCCAACGGCTTGACGGGCTTGCGCCGCCTGCAACCGGAGGAGATCCGGGAGATCGAGCCCCATGCGGCGGGCATCGCGGGCCTGTTCGTGCCGCAGACGGGGATCGTGGACTACGCGCGGGTCACCGAGGCGTACGCGGAGGAGGTGCGCCGGGGCGGCGGCGAGGTCCTGCTCGGGGCGCGCGTGCACGGCATCGCCCACGACGGCCGCGGCCTGGTGCTCGAGACAGGCAAGGGCGAGGTACGCTGCCGGCATCTCGTCAACTGCGCCGGCCTGCAGAGCGACCGGGTGGCGCGCATGGCGGGGGCGGAGCCGGGGGTGCGGATCGTTCCGTTCCGGGGCGAGTACTACGAGCTCGCGCCCGAGCGCTGCGACCTGGTCCGCAACCTGATCTACCCGGTTCCCGACCCGGAGTTCCCGTTCCTCGGCGTTCACTTCACTCGGATGATCGGCGGCGGCGTGGAGGCCGGGCCGAACGCGGTGCTGGCGTTCAAGCGCGAGGGGTACTCGCGGTGGAGCTTCTCCGCGGGCGACCTCTTTGACGCTTTCTCGTACGGGGGCTTCTGGCGCATGGCCGGAAGCAACTGGAGGATGGGCCTCGGGGAGCTCTGGCGCTCCTGGAACAAGGGTGCCTTCGTTCGGGCGCTGCAGGCGCTGATGCCCGAGATCGCCGCCGCCGACCTGGTGCCGGGAGGCGCCGGCGTACGGGCCCAGGCCCTCGACCCCGACGGCAAGCTGGTGGACGACTTCCGGATCGTGGAGGCGGAGCGACAGATCCACGTGCTCAACGCCCCCTCGCCGGCAGCCACCGCTTCCATCAGCATCGGCGAGACGATCGCCGATCTGGCCGGCAAGAGCTTCGACCTGAGCTAGGAGCCTGTCCGGGTCCCGACCCCTCAAAAAGCCTGTTCAGGGGAAGCGCGAGAAGCGACCTCGAGGGGACGTGCCGCCCGCGCTGTACGCGGTCGCGGCGGGAAGCGGGAGTCGGGGTGGGGGATCGTTCGCGTCGGACCTTCGGGAGGACACTGGTCCCCTGGTGAGGGCAGATCCGGGGCGGGCGCAATCCCTGCGCCTGAGACTGAGAATGGCACGCAAGTTGCAAGCGTCGACCCTGGATGCATAGACGCATGGGAATCCGTCAACACCATCGCAGGTTACGAAGTTCAACCACCTGCTCCCGGGCAGCATCGCGAAGCTCGAGCCGGGGCACTGGGGAAAGCAAGAAGGGGGTTCGGTCATGAAGGCCACACGGTTACTCGCAACCTTGGCTCTTGTGGCGTCCGCAGCCGGGGCGCAGACGTTCAACATGACGCTGTTGGGAGGCCGCGAGACGGGCGCGGGAGGCGACTCCGGTGGCCGCGGTCTCGCGGTGATCACGATCGACGGAACCACCGTGAGGTACTACCTCTGGGCAAAGGGCATCGCCCAGCCCACGGTGGCCCACATCCACGGCGCGCTCGCGGGGCAAAGCGGGGCGGTGGTCGTGGACCTTGCGCCGACCTTCTCCAGCCCCGCGTCCGGAGTCTTCGTGGCCACCGGCTCCGTGAGCTCCGACGCCGGGACGGTGCAGGCGATCCTCCAGCAGCCCAACGCCTACTACGTCAACGTCCACAACGCGTCGTTCCCGGCGGGTGCGATACGTGGACAGCTGCTGGGCGACGGGACCAGCACCCTTGCCTACGCCTCCACGCTGAAGGGGTCGCGCGAGACGGGTGGCGGTGACCTTGCGGGCACCGGGTATGCGGCCGCGATCCTGGACGGGAGCACCGTCTACTACTACCTGTGGGTGAAGGGGATCGCGGCACCCACGGCGGCCCACATCCACTCCGGGTCGAGGGGACAGAACGGGTCCGTCGTGATCAACTTCTCGCCTGTGTTCACGAACGGTGTAGCCTCCGGAACCGTGACGTCGGATGCGGGCACCCTAGCCCCGATCGTTGCTCACCCCGACAGGTTCTACTTCAACGTGCACAACGCCTCCTTCCCGAACGGTGCGCTGCGTGGCCAGCTCGGGCCCACCGAGAGCGACGTCTACTTCCCGGTGGTCGCTCGCAACCCCGGTCTTGGGACCAGTATTTTCAAGACCGACCTCCGCATCGTGAACCTCACCGACGAGCAGGCCACGGTCTACGCGGAGTGGTACCCGAAGAGTGCCGGCGGTGCGGCGGGGCCTGCTCAGGTGGCGCAGGTCTCGGTCACGCCGAACGGCGAGGCGGTGGTCGACGACGCGGTAAACGTGCTGTTCGGGGCCAACGACCGCGGTGCGATGCGCCTGCTGTCTGCGTTTCCGATCCGTGCGGTCGTGCACAACTTCAACGACCAGCGCGGCGCCGGCTCTGGCACCTTTGGGCTGTCCCTGGATGGGCTCTCCTACGATGGCGCCCTGACCTCGGGCGGCCTGGTGTTCAACTCCCACCGCCCCAAGGCGGACCGTCTCGACTTCCGGACAAACATCGGCTATTTCAACCCCAACCCTTCGGAGGTGGTCGTCACGTTCAACGTCCGCAAGCCGGACGGGACCTTGGTCGGGCAGCCCGGCACGCGGACGATCCCGGGCTGGGCCAACGAGCAGGGGTTCTTCTACCAGACGATACCGGGCATCCCGGCCGACCAGCAGACGCTGGCCAACTTCTACGTGACCTTCACGGCTACAAAGCCGGTCTTCATCTTCTCCGCTGTCGTGGACAACCTTACGGACGACGCGTTCCAGCAGGCAGCGATCTCGGTCCCTGCCGGCGTCACCTCGGTGCCCGGCGCACCGCCCACTGGCTCGATCACGAGCCCCAGCGGCAACGTAACCGTCGCGGCGGGTCAGTCGGTGAGCTTTGTCGGCGTCGGCAGCGACCCCAACGGTCTCACCTTCACGGGGCACTGGGACTTCGGTGACAGCGTGAGCGCGGACGGGTTGTCTTTCAGCCACACCTACGCCGCCGCCGCGACGTACACGGTGACGTTCACCGTGACCAACTCCCAGGGGCTGACTAGCACCCCTGACCAGCGCACCATCACCGTCACCGCAGCCGCCACCGCGACGCTATCGGCGATCCAGGCCCAGATCTTCACGCCGAGGTGCTCGGGGTGCCACCCGCCCAACCAGGGCATGGACTTGCAGGCCGGCACCTCCTTTGGCAGTATCGTCAACGTGAACTCGTCCGAACAGCCGTCGTTGATGCGGGTGAAACCCGGCGACCCGGACAACAGCTACCTCTACAAGAAGGTGGCCGGCGCAGCCGGCATCTCGGGGTCCCGCATGCCGCAGGGGGGCCCGTTCCTCACGAGTGCACAGCTTCAGCTCATCCGCGACTGGATCCTCGCGGGGGCACAGAACAACTGACCATGCGACACGCCCCGCTTATTGTTCTTCTTGCTGCCACACTG
>Ga0315281_10001340_pt1 | contig 36115 bp, 40 predicted proteins | sample YL17G07_0_MG_FD_204540 | JGI IMG/M metagenome (GOLD analysis project Ga0315281, IMG submission 204540) | Sediment microbial communities from Yellowstone Lake, YNP, Wyoming, USA - YL17G07_0 | ecosystem: Environmental > Aquatic > Freshwater > Lake > Sediment | place: USA: Wyoming | collected...
ACGCGGATGTACGACGGCGCGCTTTACCCGATATTGGGCGCCATGCGCTATCTTGCCGAGGTTAAGCCGGGGGCAAAATGCTACTCTTGGAAGTTGAAAAACTTTAAGGAAGTTTTGAGGTTCTATGACGAAATTGCCCATGAATTGTTGGAGACCTCCTACAATACGAGTGTGTCTAGGGATCGAAACCCCAATGCAATCGGGAAGGACGACAATCATTGGAGCTACCTTTTCAAGAGTGTGAAGGTCAAATATCTAGAGGACGCCCAAGGGAAATAAATGTTTTTAATGCAAAATAATTCCAATGAAATTAGCCGGACAATGGTCGCCGGGGGGCGGTCAAAATATGATAAAGTTAACGCAGTTATTCCGGGGGTAAGTTTGGTCTGCGTGTTGATTTTAAATGGGGTTTCTACCCCGAATACTTTTTTAAAAAGGAAAAATATTGAATGAAGAAAATACTATTAACGGGGGTTTTTAAGCCTTTCGGCGTTAGCGACGAGTACGGCGAGGCCCTATGCACCATGGAACTGCTGAACAACCAGGTCACCAGGGAGCAGGGGATATCCTCCCCGCGGTCCAACAACCCGAGTTTCGGCCTCTACATAATGGCCGAAAACATAGAGATTCCGGCCACGGTTCTTGACTTCCCGAGCTGGGAAGATTTCACTAAAGAGGTGGACGCCGGCGGATACACACATGTCGGCATATCGTTCATAGCGCCAAACGTGATGAAGGCGAAGCGGATGGCCGCCTATGTGCGCCAAAAATCCCCTTCGACCGTCATCATGCTTGGCGGACACGGGGCCGCCATCCCGGAACTTGCCGAACTCGTTGATTTCGACGAGCTTTGCAGGGGGGAGGGTGTCACCTGGCTTAGGAAATATCTCGGCGAGGATATCGACAAGCCGATCGTCCACCCTGTCGTCTCATCCGGCGTGCGGAAGTACGTTTACGGCGCGCCGATAGTAAGCGAGGCCGGCATCATCATCACTGGAGTCGGGTGCCAGAACACCTGCCGTTTCTGCGCCACGACCCACAAGTTCGAGAAACAATACACGGCGTTCCTTTCCTCCGGAAAAGACGTTTATGACGCCTGCGTAAAAACCGAAAAGGGGCTAAAGGTCGCCGATTTCGCGCTGATGGACGAGAACTTTTGCAAAAGCCCGAAGCGGGCGCGCGAACTGCTCGCCGAAATGGAAAATGGGAAAAAGGCGTACACGTTTTCCACCTTCTCCTCCGCGGAGACCATCGGAAAACTCGGCATTGATTTCCTCGTTAGGGTCGGCGTCAAATTCCTGTGGATAGGCGTCGAGTCAAAGGCGAACGTTTTTGAAAAGACGGTCGGGGTTGACCTTCACGCCCTGATAGCCGATTTGCAAAACCACGGCATAACCGTGCTGGCCTCCGCCATTCTTTTCATGGAACACCACGACAAAGAGACGATACACGAGGACATAGACTGGGCTATCGGGCTTGAGTCGGATCTCCTTCAGTTCATGCAGTTCGGGCCGATACCGGGGACGAGGCTTTACAAGGATTACGACGCAGAGGGGAAATTGTACAAGGACATCCCCTGGCCAAGACAGCACGGGCAGGACGAAATATGGTTCAACCATCCGAGTTTCACGCTTAAAGAGACGGCCACCTACACAAAAGCGGCCTTCGTAAAGAAGTTTCACACGCACGGGCCGGGAGTTATGAACATGGCCCACACCTACGTTAAGGGATACATCACGGTCTCCCGCGAGGTGGAGGAGCGCGAAAAGGCGGGGCTGGTTTGGGATCCCAAAACGCTTAAGTACGAAAAGAGCGACAAGTCGGTTCGCGACGAATATATGCGGTTGAGGCTCGAGGCGATCAAAAAGAGCGCGCTTGAGTTCAGGCCGATATTAAACGTAGCCGAGGCGTACGCCCCGAATTGGGAGGCGGCGCAAAGGGTGCGGAAGATTAGGGAGCTGTTTGAAAAGACTTTCGGCCCGCCGACGTTTTTTGAAAAAACCGTCGTCGCAAACGCCGTGCGCCTGCTCGCGTGGAAGGAGCAGAGAGAACTAGATAAAAAAGGAGTCGTCATGCGCCAGCCGTACACGAACCGGGTCACCTACCCGGACAGGCACGCCACGGCCCCGAAATCCACGCCGGAGACCAGGTGGGTCAGGCACAGGGAGCACAAGCGCCCCGTCGAAGCGGCGCAGACAGCGGAAGTTAAGTAGTAATCATCACCGGCTGTCCTTGCGACAGCCGGGTTTTTTCTGTCTAAACGAATAAACGGGCTATCGCCACGGGTATCCGAGCGACGAGACCAGAAACTCCATCAAAGGCTCGGTTCTTTTGCAGGCCGCCACAAATTTTGGCAAAAAATCCTTCTTACAGACTTCCGCGTCGGTGAACGGAATCATGAGGAAAAAATCCTTGCGCTTTATGTCGTCTATGAAGGGATGTTCCGGGTCGAATCCGCGCGGCGGCCTCTTTAGCGAATCCCCCTCGATTTGAAGCCCCTTCACCATCGCCTTTTTCCATTTGCCGGGATTTTCCGCGATTGCGTTTCTGATTTTGGTCAACGTGACCGCGTCGGGACGCCAAATTCCGCCCCCCGCGAAACTCTCGCCAGGTTCCAGATGTAGGTAGAAGCCGGGCGTGTGTATGTCGGACTTTGCGTGGCGGTACGGAAAATGGAGTCCGCCGTTTGTCTTGAACGGGGATTTATCGCGGGCAAACCGGACGTCGCGGTAGATTCTGAGCATACTGCCGCCGACCGGCCTGGAATCTATCTTTAGTCGGCCGCAAATCTTTAAAAGATGCGGCTGGACCTCGGACACAAACCGAAGGAGCGGATTTTTAAAATGCTCCTCGTACCGAGGCTTGTTTTTTTGGAACCAGTCCCTGTTGTTGTTTTGCTTTAGCTGTCGCAAAAAGAGAAACAGCTCCTTGTCAAAATTCGACCCCATGAGCGAGATTATATCCCGAAACGAGGACGTTGGATTGTCCATTGCTATTCCGGCGCAGGCACAATAGACTTTCCGTTATATGGGGAAATTATTTTTACAAAGGGTCGCCGTGATGACGTTTGCGCTCGCTATCTCCGTTGTCGTCGGAAACTCTCGCGCCGCCGAATCCAAATTAGCGGAGGGGCTGGTCTTCGTCAAGGGGGGCTGTTTCGAAATGGGGGACACGTTCGGCGACGGAGCCGTCAGCGAAAGGCCGGTGCATACAGTCTGTCTTTCGGATTTCTATATCGACAAATATCTTGTGACCCAGTCGGACTATAAGGCCCGGACCGGCGACAGCCCGTCAAATTTCGCCGGGTGCCCCAACTGCCCCGTGGAGAGCGTGACCTGGTCGGAGGCTAATAAATATTGCACGGAGGCGGGCAAGCGGTTGCCGACGGAGGCGGAGTGGGAATACGCGGCGCGAAGCGGTGGTAAAAAGGAAAAAATCGCCGGGATGCAGGGGGACGGCGGACTCGGAGCGTACGCATGGTTTTTCGGAAACTCCGAGGCGGCGCAACCATATCCGGTGGGTCTGAAAAAACCGAACGGGCTGGGGCTGTACGACATGTCCGGCAACGTCTGGGAGTGGGTTGGCGACAGGTTCGACAAACACTATTACGACGAAAGCCCGAAGGACGACCCCAAAGGCCCCGACCACGGCGACGAACGCGCCCAGCGCGGCGGTTCGTGGACCAACAACCCAAAGCAGGTGCGCACGACGGCTCGATCCAGCGACAAGCCGGACGGCCGCCTGGGCAACGTCGGCTTCCGTTGCGCGAAGTGATTATTTTATCCGGCTCCCATTTGCCGATTGAACGGATGGTTGTTTGTTTTTTGCCCAATTTCGTTAAAGCGTGTAAAATGTGCGCATGGGAATGTTATGAAATTTAAAATAATTGTACATGAGGCGGACGAAGGAGGCTACTGGGCCGAGGTTCCGGCAATACCAGGGTGCGCCACCCAAGGGGATTCCATGGAAGAGCTCCTCGAAAACGTTCGAGAGGCGATAGAGGGGTGCCTCTCTGTTGAAACGGTTGGAATTTATTGCGGATAAATGGAAGCCACCATATTTATGGCAAGAAAGGTTCGGTTGTCCGTCTTTCAATTCCGATTCATGGTTCCCAACCTATAAAGACCGGACTTCTTAAACATCTAATGAAATTGGCGAATATTCCGTTAGAACAGCTCTCCTAGTACGCGACGTCGAAGTCCTCGAAATCGCCGAGGAACGGCTCCCATTCAGCGTGGACGGATTTTACGCTCGCCATTGACGGCCCCTTCTTGCACCACGCGATTAGTTTTTCAAGCGCCGCCTTGCTTCCCTCCGCCGTCACTTCAACGCCGCCGTCGGGCATGTTCTTTACCCATCCTTTAAGGCCCAGTTCCGTCGCCGTTTCAACCGTGTACGCGCGGAAGGATACGCCCTGCACCCGTCCCTTGATGATGAGATGAACGCACGCGAGATCCTTCACTCGCTTGCCTCCGCTATCTCGTCTATAACCATCCTTGCCGCCTTCAAAGGATTCGGGGCGGTTAAAATCGGCCTGCCGACGACGATGTAATCCGCGCCGTCCTTTATCGCCTGATATGGCGTGGCTACGCGTTTTTGGTCGTTTTTTTCGGCCCAGCTCGGGCGTACGCCGGGGGTTACGATGATGAACTTTGTTCCGAATTCGTCCCTCAACTTTTTTGTCTCCAGCGGCGAGGCGACTACGCCGTCCGCCCCGGCGTCCAAAGCCGTTCGGCAAAGATGCGAGACCATTTTTGCGGAGCCGTATTTTACGCCGGTTTTTTTTAGCTCCTCGTTTGAGAACGAGGTCAGGACGGTCACCGCGAGAAGTTTGGGCGGATTTTTCAGTTTCTTAAGAGTTTGGGCGCAGAGCCTAATCGCCTCGGGGCCGGCCAGCGCGTGAATGTTTACGAGCGCGGGCTTAAGCTTTGCCGCCGCCGCAAGGGCGCCCGCCATCGTGTTCGGTATGTCAAAAAATTTTAGGTCAAGGAAAACCCTCGCCCTTTGCTCGTTTATGCTCTTCACCGTATCCGGGCCGCCGGCGGTAAAAAGCTCCAGCCCCACCTTGAAATACCCCACGGCGGGGGAAAGTTTTCGCGCCCATTTCGCGGCTTCCGCCGGGGTCGGCACGTCTAGCGCTACTATCAGGCGGTCTTTGGGTTTAATCATTCTCGACGGTCTTCTTCTTTCTTCCGAACAACCATATCCAAATTAGGCTTACCTCGTATAGGACAATCAACGGGGCCGCCGTGAGCGACTGGTTGAAAACGTCCGGCGTGGGGGTAAGTATCGCCCCTATCACGAAGGCCACGACTATCCAGTACCGGCGGAAGTTTCTCAACGCCTCAAGCGTGACAAGCCCCATGGCGTGGATAACGATGATGACGAGCGGAAGCTCGAAAATAATTCCGAAAACAAGCAGGAAGGAAAGGCAGAAACTCAAGTAAGCCTTGACGGATATCATCGGAATCATTTGGTCGCCGCCGTATGCCATCAGGAATTTGATGGCGAACGGCAACACCACGAACCAGCAAAAGGCCAGCCCCGTAAGGAACAGTCCGCTCGCCGCCGGCACAACAATCATCGTCAGCCGTTTTTCCTTCGGCAAAAGCCCGGGGGATATGAACGCCCATATCTGGTACGCCAGAACCGGCACCGTTAAAAATAGCGCGACATAAAACGCCAGGCTCATATACGCCATCATTGCCTCAAGCGGGGTCAGGAAAATCATCTTCGTCCCCAGCAGTTTGACGAACGGGGCCAGCAACTTGTCGGAGAAGTTGTAGCAGACGGCAAACGCCGCTATAAGGAATAAAACGCAGAAGATTATCCTTTTGCGAAGCTCCTCCAAATGTTGAAGGAAAGGGACTTTCTCGTCGGGGTTGAGTCTCTTAACCATATTCCGGGCTATTCTACCCCGTATTATTCGCGTATGACCCGCTAATAATAGGGCGGGCCACTTTTTTCCGCCGGATATAGGGGTTAAACTGTTTCGATGGCGACAAAGTTTAAATTGGGGCGTTTCCTTTTGTTGTCCGTGGTGTTGCACGGGGTGGCGGCGGCGCTGACCGTTAATATTCCCGCCGTCCCGCCGACGCCCGAGGCCGAGATAATTAATGTCTCGTTCTTGGAGGAGCCTGCCCTGCCGGAAAACGCCGATTTCCAGTACGGCAGGATAACCGACGTCCCCGAGCCGGCGACGAAGCTTGAAACGCCGGAAAAGGCCGAGGCCCTGGCCTTGTTTTACGCCCGCGCTACCCCCGCCAAGAGCCGGAACGCGGGGCGCGGAACCGCGGACAAATTCGGCCCGGCTTTGGCCTCGGTGACAAAACAGGACAGCACGCCAAGCGGTATCTCCGATGTTTTCCCGGCGCAAGCGACTCCCGAAGCAAGGCTCCCGATGAGCGGCGACGAGATAGACCAGTTTGCGCTAGTCAACCCCGGCGGCGTCATGGAGACTGCGAACGAGATAATAATCCCGCTAAACACGAGAAAGTCGGAGTACATAAAGTACTTCCTAGCCATCAGGGAGGCCGTCGGCGGCGCGTGGGCTTATCCCGAGGAGGCCATTAAAAAGGGAAGCGGGGGGAAGGTTATCGTTCGCTTCACGTTAAAAAATAGCGGCGAATTGGAGGAGGCGAAAATAATATCGTCTTCCGGTTCGGCGGCGCTGGACGACGCGGCGATGGAGTCGGTAAAAATTTCCGCGCCTTACGAGCCGTTCCCGCAGGGGCTGACGAAGGAGCGGATACACATCGTGGCGACGTTCGACTACTCGCCGCAATACGGCTCCGCGCATTAAGGGACGGACGTTTGATTATCACGGGAGGCGCGGTTTACGATCCGGCTAACGGAATAGCGGGCGAGGTGCGCGACGTGGAAATATCCGGCGGCTTCGTCGCGGCTGGAACCGCGGAGCCTCCGACCGGGAAACGGCTCTCCGCCGTTGGATGCGTTGTCATGGCCGGCGGGTTGGACGCGCACTCCCATCCGCTGGGCGTGTCCCGGCTCGCGCGGCTGGCGGGGGGAAAGGAGCTTGCCGAATACGCCGATTTTGGGAGTATAGCCTCGAAATACATTTCGATGGGCGTCACTTTTTTCACGGAGGCGGGGCTTCCCTTTGACGAAATCCCTGACGCGTTGAAACAGTGCGAGATAGAAAATATCGGTTGCCAGATTCTGTCCTTTGAACCCGGCGGGGGAAACAGACCGCGCAAATTCGTGGGCGAGCGCGGGTTGGAGGAATTTTTTCAAACGCCGGATACGGACGCGGTTCATCACGTCCACCTTCCGCATCTTGCACAGGGGGAGTCGCTCGGCACGCTGGAAAAATTTCTAAAGCGGCTTTCCGGAAGGCGGTGCCACCTTTCCCACGTTTCGCATTATGCGTTTGAGACGCGGGACGGAAAACTCTTCCCGGCGGGGGGGAGGGCGGCGGAGATGCTCGCGCGTTATCCAAACGTGACCGTTGATTGCGGGCCGATAGTTTTCGGCCCGGCGCTGACGTTCACCGCCGACGAAGACCTGGCGCATAGAGTTTTATTTAGCGGCGGCAGGGGGCTGATAGGCAACCCAAAAAGCCGGTTCATCTCCTCCCCGTATACTTTCAAAAAGGAAAATAGGATTGATTCCCTTTTGTGGATAAACGGCATGGAATTCCTGCTGTCGGCGCAGAATTTAAAATCGGTCTCGCTTTCCATAGACTTTCCATCCGGCGGCGCGATAGAAGGGTATCCGCACATCATCGCCTGTCTCATGGACGCGGAAAAGCGCGGGCTATTTCTCTCCGGTCTTAACCCGGAATCCGTCGAATCCTCGTCGCTGAAAAATAATGCGCGGGAGTTCACTCTTTCGGAAATCGCCACGATAACCCGTCTGGCCCCGGCCATCGTCGCGGGGAAAAAAAATCGGGACTTGGATAAGTGGGCGGTTGACGCGGTAGTATACGAGGATATGAAAGACCGTGAAAAAATGTTCGCAACCCCCCGCTATGTCATAAGGAAAAAAAATGGAGATTAACGGCGTCGAGATTGAAAGCACCCACTGCGAGGCGTTTGAGATGAGCTTCTCGCGCCTCGTTATAACCGGGCGAAGCGGCAAGTGGGCGCGGGAGGCCTCCGCGCTTGCGACGGGGTGCGCCACGTCCATAATCGCCTGCGGGTGCGAGGCGGGAATCGAGGCGCGCCTTCCCGGTTTCACCACGCCGGACGGTCGTCCGGGGGACACCGCGCTTTTTTTTGCGCGCACGCCGGAGAAATTGGGGGCGGAACTGATAAAGAGGGCGGGGCAGGTTCTTCTGCCTACCCCCACGGTCAGCGTGTTCAACGGGCTTGAGTCCGGCGAGGATTTCGAATTGGGGACGAAGCTCGGGCTTTTCGGCAACGGTTTCCAAAAGGAGGAAAAAAAGCACGGCAGGGACTGCGTTTCGATTCCGATTACCTCCGGCGAGTTTCTCGTGGAAAAAAAGGTGAAGCTCGGCAAAGGGGTTGGCGGCGCGAATTTTTGGATATTTGCCGCAAGCCAGAAGGCCGGCCTGCGCTCGGCGGAAAAAGCGGCGGAGGCGATAGCCGCCATGCCCGGGCTTATACTGCCGTTTGCCGGCGGCGTGGTGGGGGCCGCGAGCAGAATAGGTTCCAAGTATCCGTTTCTAACCGCCTCGACACAGGAGGATTATTGCTCCGCTATTCCCGCCGATAAAAACCCGGGCAGAAAACTCCCGAAAGGGGTGGAAGCCGTTTTCGAGATAGTGATAGACGCGATAAATCTGGACGTAGCAAAAAAGGCGATTGCCGTGGGCATACGCGCCTCCTGCTCCGGCGGCGTAGTAAAGATAGGCGCGGCAAACTTCGCCGGCAAACTGGGGGAGATAAACATCCCCCTTCACGAGACGTTGGCTTGACCGAACATAGGCCATCTTAGAGGGTGTATAATTAAGAGCATGAAGAAAAAAGTCTTGATGGTGATTGCGCAGGAGCGGTTCCGCGACGAGGAGCTGGCGCATCCGCGCGAAGTGTTTTTACAAAAGGGGTTTGACGTCGTTGTTGCCGCAGGCGAGAAAAAAGAGGCGCACGGCACTTATGGCGCAAAGGTCCAGCCCGACATAACGATAGACGACGCGGCGAAACAAAAATACGACGCGATAGTCGTTGTCGGCGGCAACGGCTCCACCGAATACCTTTGGGGAAACCAGACGCTTTTGAACATGGTCGTCGCGCACCACGCAACCGGCAAGCCGCTTGGGGCCATCTGCATCGCTCCTGTCGTGTTGGCTCGGGCGGGACTGCTAAAGGGGGTTGAGGCGACGATGTTCAAATCACCCGACACGGTCGCCGAATTCAACAAGTACGGCGTTAAAACTTCAGAAAAGGACGTTGTGACCTCAGGCGTCATAGTCACCGCAAACGGCCCGGCCGCCGCGAGGAAATTCGGCTTGGCCCTCTCCGATCTTATTTAAATTGGCGGCACGGACAAGAGTGTCCGCGCCACCGATATTGAACCTTTTAGATAAGCGGCGGGACTTTTCGCTTCGGGGTCACGGCGTAGTTGATGAGGTAGTTGAATATCCTTATCAAGCGTCCGTTGTTCCGCTTCTGGTCTACATAATGGCCGATGAGGCCGATGGTGCGTGCCAGAACGAAGAAGCCGTTTAGCGACTCCGTGGGGAACCCGAGGTCGAGCAGGATACAGCCCATGCAACCGTCCACGTTGAGGATTAGGTTGTCCTTCTTCGTCGTCGTGACGGCCTCCACCTTCAGCGCGTACTCCAGGTGCGGGACGGAGATTTTTTCCTCGCGCACGAACCTGATTAGCTCCTGAACACGCTTGTCGGGGTTTTTGAGGCTCTTCACGCGATGGCCTATGCCGGGAACCGGCCCGACCTCCTTTTTCATGTGCGCCAAAAACCCGTTGACGTCGTTCGGGAAATTTCTCAAACCGTAATCGAAATATGTCGCGGCGTCCGTCACGGCTCCGCCGAACCTCGGGCCTATCATTATCATTCCCGCCGCCACAGCCTGGGGCAGGTTTATGCCTGCGCACGCGGCCATGATTGTTCCGAACGCCCCGCTGACAGCCGGGCCGTGGTCGGCGGAAAGCATCAATATTCTCCTTACGGTCTCGGCCTCTTTTTTGGTGAGAAGTTTTTTGTTCCACAAAAGACCGACGACGTGCGAGATGTCGTACCCGCCGTTAATAAGCTCGCTGGCGGGATAGCCGCAATAGAGCGGCTCGTCGCCTCGGTCGTCGGAGATGGTGGATTTTATGAGCGGCTCCACCATGATTTCTCCGGCCTTTAGGCCCTCCTCGACCTTCTTCGGCAGTTGCGGTAGTTCGGACGCGTGGATGTCCTCCACAGGCACCGTCTGGCCGACGGCCTTTAAATCCTCGTAAACTTTTTTGATGGCGGGGCCCATGGCTCCGAAAGTGTCCGGCACGACCGCGCCCGCTTTTTTAAGCGCCTCGGCCTTGCTACGCGCGCTCCCCTCGCCGTGCGCTCCTTCCTTCGCCCCGGCGTGTCCGAACTTCATCCCCTTCGGCAGGGACTCCTGGCAGAACCCGGCGACGATGGCGATTAGTTTAATCCTTCGCGGTTTCGCGGCGTACCATGCGGCGGCGCCCTCCTCGAGGTTTCCGCCCATTTCGCCGACCATTACGACGGCCTTGGTGTCCATGTCCTTTTCGAACATGTCCAGATAGGTGGCGAAATCCGAGACCGGATACGCGTCGCCGCCGATTCCTATCGCCGTGCTGATGCCGTCGGCGAACTGCGAGATAATCCACATTATCTCGTTGGACAGGCCGCCCGACTTGGTCAGAACGCCGAACGAACCGGGGCGGTACAGCTTGCTTAGGATAAGGTTGTTGTACTCGCCGCCGATGACGCCGAGCCTGCATTTGCCGGCGGACATGATGCCTATGGCGGATGGGCCGTTGAGGTATTTGCCGGTGTCCTTCGCTTTTTTGATTAGCAGTTTCGCGTCCCTTTCAGGAACCCCCTCGGTGATCATCGAAATGGACTTTATGTTCGGATTGTCCATGCATTCTATGGCGGCCTGCGCGGCGCGGGCCGGGCCGATGTAAATCAGCGCCGTGTCGGCGCCGGGATGATTTTTCGTCGCGTCTTCGAGCGATTTGTAAATCGGCACGGGGATTATCAGGCTTCCGACCGGGATGTCGGCGGTCTTTCCTGCGTCTGGCGGGTACACGAACGCGTCGACGTAAAACGGCTTTTGCACGAGATGGCAGAACTCGCCCATCCGCTTCGCCGCGTTAACACCCGCCACGCCGCCAAGTATGATTACCCTTGTCTTCTCGTTGGCTATAATGCTCATTTGTTAGTCCCCCGCCTACTTGTTCAACGCCATGTTGACGATGTCGGTCAACGGCGTGTAACGGTCAAAAACTTCTATGTCGAACCCCTCGCTCTTCAATTCGCGCATTGCGGCGAGGCCTATCGCCTCGTTCGGCCCGCCTCTGCGAACCCATATCTTAACTCCTTTAAGCTTCCCGGCCGCCTGCGCCTTGCGGAACCCGGCTATGATGCCTTGGAATGTGACCTTGACGTCGGTGAAGTTGGCTATCGCGCCGCCGACGATGATATGTTTTATTCCCTGAAGGGCGCAGACCTTCTCGGTGAGAGCCTCGACGGCCCACCCTGGCGGATCGCCGGAATATTCGGAGTAGTTTGCAATCGTGCCGCCCAAGTTGACGACCGCGTCGGAATAGAACACCGACGCGCCGCCGCCCGCCGGTAGAAGGGCCACTTCGCCGCCGGGTATCTCTATGAGCTTCACGGAGCCTTTAACCCTGACGTCGATTTCCATTATCTCTTTTTCGGACGGGGTGTACGCCCTGCCGAAGTCGGCCGCGAAGTTGAAGTTCCAGTCGGGGTGCCTGAACCGCGAGTCGCCGTCCAGCATTGTGACCGCGTCCAGCGCGACCAGTTCCCCGGTTTTTTTGTCCACCACCAGCGGATTTATCTCGACGTACTGCCCGTCCTCGTTGTCGTAACAGTCGAAAAGCGAGTGCGCAAATGCCACCATTTTCTTGACCATGTCGCCGGTGAATCCGGCCTTTTTGGCGCATTCTTCGAGGGCGACCGTCCTGGCCTTTTCGCCTACCGTAACTTCGACGCGGACTATCTTGTCCCAGTTGGACTCGACTTCTATTCCGCCGAATTTAGCCATAAGGACTTCCGCCCCTTCGCGGGTGGATTTGACGGCGAGGTAGTACTCCTCGTCGTGCTCTATCATTTCCGCGATTATGACTTGTGACATTTTCATGCCTTCGACGGTTCTATTTAATATCTCTTTTGCGGCCGTCTTGACGCCGTTTAAGTCCAGCCCGACTTTAACGAGGCCGAGCTTGAACCTGCCGCCGAGCGCCTCGTGGGCCTTGGCGACCATCTTGGTCTCCTTCATCCACGGGTTGGCATGCGCCAGCGTGTCGAGCTGTTCCACGTTTGATATAACCAGGTGATGCGGTGTGCGCATACCCCATTTTTGGAATAGCCCCATCGCCGGACCTTCAAGTAATTTGGCCACTTTATTCCTCCATCCAAATTAAATATAAACAAAGCCTAAGCCGGGTAATTCGTCGAATAAACCGGGCTATCCGGCCTAACGTTCAGCCGGGATTTTCGAGGCAAGGTTAATCAGTCAACCACCCCTCAAAGAACGCTTATTTTTGCATCATCCATGCCCTGTGTCAAATCAAAGATAACGGGGCCGGTTGAACGGATTACTTGAATCTTTTTGATATTTCTTCGTAAACGGCGTTGCGGTGGATAATCCCGAAAACGACGATTTCGACGCCGGAAACTTTAAAGCCACAAAAACCACAACTCATATTTAACATGACTATTTTATACAATGCCCCGGAGCGGAGGGCTTTTGCGCTTTTTACGTTCCCCTGGGAGCGCGGGCTTCCAGCCCGCCGTTGTGAGCACCGCTCAGGTTGGCTTCAAAACAATTCAATAAGTCGAGCTTGTCAACTTTCGATAAATGCTACAATGCAAGACCTAAGCTCGGCCTGATGGCGGCGACGGAGTGGCCGCACCAGAAATCCTTGTGGTCTTTCTCAAATAGATTTTGAGCAATTCGGCGGCCGCAGGGGACATGAAAATGGACGGAAGCATCACGAACCAGTCCGTCGGCCCCAAAAACCATGTCCCGAAAAACGGCCTTAAGAACGGGACATAAACGGGAATAAGGATTAGCAAAAGAGAGCTTAGAACCGCAATGTTCATCCACCAATTGCTGAACACCCCGATTGACAGGATGCCGTGATGTTCAGAACGCGACGTATACGCCCTTAAAAGTTCCGATATACAGAGGGCGACGAAAGCCATTGTCCGTGCCATGACCGGGCTTTCCGGGTGGCGGGCCAGCCCGATTGAGAAAACGACAAGAATGGTTATGGCGCTTACAAGTGGGATTATAAGAATTCCTGCCGCCATTTCCCGGTTGATCACAGGTTCCTTGGCGGGTCTCGGAGGTAGTCTCATAATATCGGGATCACCTTTTTCCAGCCCCAGGGCCAGGGCGGGTGCGCCGTCCGTGACCAGGTTCAACCACAGAAGCATGACGGGACTGAAAGGGAGCGGCATGCCTAGAAGCATGGCAAAAAAAACGATCAGAATTTCTCCGATATTACAGATGAGAAGGTAATAAACAAATTTTCTGATATTGGCGTAAATAATGCGGCCTTCTTCCACGGCTGAAACAATGCTCGCATAGTTGTCGTCAGTAAGCACCATGTCCGCCGTTTCCTTGGACACATCAGTGCCCGTAATCCCCATGGCCACGCCGATGTCAGCCCGTTTGAGAGCCGGGGCGTCATTCACCCCGTCCCCGGTCATTGCCACCACATGCCCTTTTGCTTTGAAGGCGTCCACAATCAGCATTTTATGTATGGGCGAGACACGGCAAAAGACATCCACTTGCTCAATGATGCCGATGAGGTACTCCAAACTCATGGCGTCGAGTTCCGCTCCGGTGACCACTCTGCCGCGAGCGGTTAACAGACCTATTTCTCCAGCCACGGCTTCTGCCGTGTCCTTGTAGTCTCCTGTGACCATCACGCTCTTTAACCCTGCGCCCTGTGCAATTCTGACCGCTTCCACTACTTCCTGCCGGGGCGGGTCAATCATCCCCATAAGCCCGACAAAAATCAGTTTCTGTTCCACTACATCGGCGCCGCATGGCTCAGGGATCGCGACCATCGATCTAAAAGCCACGCCCAGAACCCTTAGCGCATGTTTTGCCATGTTCCGGTTTACTTCCAAGACCGCCAGCTTCTTATTCACGTCCATGGGAACGACTTTCCCTTCCTCGATAATTCGGTCACAGAGCTTGAGCACCATGTCGGGCGCGCCCTTGACAAAGGCGACTATAGGCGAGTCTCCGTTTTCGCCGTCTAATGTCGGAAAGGTATTTGCACCACGCTTGTGAAGGGTGGTCATCAGTTTTCGCTCTGAATCAAACGGAATCTCGGAGATTCTCGGAAACGATGCCTCAACCTGTTTCTGCCGGAGCCCGCCCTTTTCGGCGGCGACAAGCATGGCGCCTTCCGTGGGGTCGCCGATCATGCGCCACGCTTTCTCCCCGATTTCCACCCCGACTTTTTCCAATCTTGAGTCATTGCAGAGCGATGCTCCATGCAGCAAAACAGCGGCCCCGGAATCCTTAAGTGGTTCAAAGGGCTCATCGTCGATGAAGAATTGTCCATCCGGCGAGTACCCTTCCCCGGAAACACTAAAAAGCTTGCCGCTTGCCCAAGCCTGAACGACCGTCATCTCATTCTGCGTCAACGTTCCGGTTTTATCAGAGCAGATCACCGTCGCGCATCCGAGGGTCTCTACTGCGGAAAGCTTGCGAATCAGGACATGGCGCCGGAGCATCCTCTGCATGCCAATGGCGAGACAAATCGTAACCACCGCGGGCAAGCCTTCCGGAATCGCGGCGATGGCTAGGCTGACGGCTATCATGAAAAGATTGACGATGCTTTTCTTTTCCGTTAAAAGATACGCGGGGAAACCGTCCCGAAGGATCACTCCCATGTGGGTATCCCTAATGAGGCCCCATAGAAAAATAATCCCGCAAATCAAAAGGCACGCGGTTCCAAGCGTCTTTGCCAGCTGATCAAGTTTGTTCTGAAGAGGCGTCGCCTCTTCCTCATATGATTGGAGCATGTCCGCGATAAGCCCAATTTGAGTGTGCATACCGGTGCCGGTTACGATTCCCTTGCCCCGTCCGTACGTGACAAGTGTGCTCATGAAGGCCGAGTTTTTTCTATCACCAAGGGGAAGCTCCTTGTCCAGCACAACATCGGCTTTCTTTTCAACTGGGACTGATTCCCCTGTCAAGGATGCCTCCCCGACTCTCAGGTTGTAACCCTCGACCAACCGCATATCCGCAGGCACGTAGTTGCCCGCCTCGATGAAGACGATGTCGCCGGGCACGAGTTCTCTCGAAGGTATATACAGCCGGCAACCGTTACGCATGACTTGGGCATTCGGGGCGGCCATTTTTTTTAGTGCCACAAGAGATTGCTCGGCTTTTGACTCTTGGATCACCCCCACCACGGCATTGATGACCACGATGACAATGATGGCAATGGCGTCCACATATTCGCCCAACGCGAGAGACACCAGCGCGGCAATGAGCAGGATGATCACCAAAAAATTGTTGAATTGATTAATCAGCAGGTTCAGGAAGCCGGGCCGGGGCCGATCTGTGAGTTCATTATATCCGTGTTCCGCGATTCTTTTCCCGGCTTCCTCGGCGCTTAGCCCGTTTTCAATGTGGGTTTCAAGACCATCCGCCGTCGCATCCTGTGTTCTGTTATGGTAATTTTCAGCGTTCATAACATAGCAACGTCCTTATTTCCCCTGCATGAGCCCGAACAAATATCCGCCGCAAATGGTAAGGACAATAATCAAAGCCACGTAGACCCCGGTTCTCTTTGCCCCCATGATTCTGCTGACCACCAGGATGCTGGGCAATGAAAGTACCGGGTCGGAGAGAAGATAGGCCAAAAGCGGGCCTTTTGCCATTCCGAGGTCAATGAAGGTCTTCGCCATGGGGACTTCGACTAGTGTGGGAAAGTAAACAAGCACTCCAAATATGACGGGGATGATTATGTTGGAGAGGGAATTTGAACCCACATACTTGGCGACAAATTCCTGCGGCAATACAACCTTGACAATACCAGATACAAAAACCCCGACAAGCAACAACGGCGCTATGGTCTTTGCAAAACCCCAGCTTTCTAGCATCCAGTTGTTGACCTCGTCTTGTGTGAAGAACTTTTTTGTGATTACGGAGGTTACGACAATAAGCGCTCCAACTGTTAAATATTTGAGCGTGGGGTCGCTTATTCTCGTCCCCGCAAGCAGGATGGCGATGAGGGTGGAGAAGAAATACAGCAATCGCTTCGTATCGTATTTGACGTTGCTTTTTGCGAATACTTCGGCCCCACCCGACCCGTCGTCATCAAGGAAAAGAATGTTGATAATTATCCCTATAATCACTGCGAACAGCACGGAAAAGATTATTCTAGCTAACGCCAAATCCCAGCCTATGAGGCTGCCGGTATAAAGAATAGCCACGATGTTTGTCGCCGGAGCGGTATAAAGAAACGCGATTGCCGGACCTATGCCAGCGCCGCCTTTTCTTATGCCGGCAAACAGAGGGAGCACCGTGCATGAACAGACGGCAAGGAGAAGCCCCGTGATAACGGCAATAGGGTAAGCGACACGTTTTGGAGAATTTTTTCCGAGGTAGGGCAGAAGCAAGTCCTTGGGAACAAGGGCGGCCATTGCCCCGGCGATGAAGAAGGCGGGGATGAGGCAGAATACCGTGTGCGCGAGCACATAATCGTAGATTGCGGCAAGACCTGACGATACCAACAATGAAATGTTCATGTTACATCCTCAAAAAAGTCACGATTTCCTCAACACTCGGTATTTTCCCGCCTGAAACGGTTTTGCCGTCTATTACCAGGGCAGGGAGCATATAAATGCCTCTCTCTATAATTTTGTTCGTTTCATAAACATGCTCGACAGAAGCATCAATCCCTGCAATTGCAACCGCCTCCTTGGCCCTCTTCTCAAGCTCTTGACACTTATTGCAACCGGAACCACAGACCTCGATCTTCATTGCACACCTCCTAATAATTGTTCAGAAACCGGTTATGCCCAAATATATCCCCGCCAGTATTAGCAATATGGGTTTTCAGCGTTAAGACGTCTTTTGATGTTCTCGTTAATGCCGGCCAGGTCGGTTTTTACGGCCGGGTGGTAAACAACGTTGAACGCCACTTTAGGCTTACCAGATGTCGGAGTGTTTAACGGCCTTGGATTTTTTAAAACCCTTCTCCCTTTTCTCGGCGATTTGCGCCAATGCCGTGTCCTCCTCTATCTCTATTGCCTCCCTCACCAAGTCGCGCACTTTGAGCGAGAGAGACACCCCGTCCCGCTTGGCGAGCCCCGCCACGCGCTTATGAAGCGGCTTTTCAAGCACCACGTTGATTCTGGGCTTGGTTGTCGGCATATGTCCTCCTTTTCAACAAGTGTAACACTTATGATACACCCTTTCAAGCGCGCCTTCTGCCTGTGCGACCCATTGTGCTTGGTCGTAGAGGCAATATTACCTCCGACGTTTGTCATTCCCGTGAAAACGAGAATCCAGTTTCCCTTGTTTCTTTGGTGGCGCGCGCATTCGCGTTGTCTGTGGCGCGGATTTTTCGCTTGCGCTTTTATGAAAGCGGATGTAGAATTTCTTTTACTTTCTATTGTTCCTTGGGCGTTTGCGAAAAACCTTTAATTGGGGAGAGAATGAAAAAATATCTAAAGATGGCACGGAGCTTGCGGGGGGGGGGGTAAAAAGTAACCGTCTCCCATTTTCTTTAATTTCAATTTTATTGTCCGTATTTATTTTTTCCGCTTGCGGCGGTGGAAGTGCCGCGGCTACTTGTCCGGTCGGTTCCACAGGCACACCTCCTAATTGTGCGCCTGCGAATATGACGGAGCTTACCCACGAACCTTACGATATAAGAGCTTTGGCCGTTGATTCCACCAGTGTTTACTGGATTGAATCGGGTTCCCCCTATGGTCCTGTTTATGCAACCATAAAAAAAATGCCAATTAACGGCGGAGCTGTGACAACACTAGCCACTCTTCCTGATGCGCAAGATTATGATAGTTATATTGCCGTTGATTCCACCAATGTTTATTGGTTAGATTCAGGCTACTTTTGGAAGGTGGGTATTAACGGGGGGACGGGGACAAAACTGAATAATGGTCTCCTAGCGATGGATTCCACCAGCTTTTATTGGACTGGGCACGACCCTGTTACCAACTATGGAACCCTGTATAAGATGTCCAAAACCGGAGGCGCTGTGACGAAGCTCGCCACAGGAGCGCAAGATTATGGGCAGTACGTTGCTGTTGATTCCACCAGTGTTTATTGGTTTGATCGCGCCACTCAAACCCTGAATAAGGTAGGCACCGGCGGGGGGACGGTGACACAGCTCACCACCGGCAAAGTGGACGGCGACCATGCCATCGCCGTTGATTCCACCAGTGTTTATTGGTTGGATTACTATGGCTTGGAGAAGGTGGGCATCAACGGGGGGACGGTGACAATGATCTCCTCCTCCAACTCCTACAACGTCAGTGATGTCAAGGTTGATTCCACAAGCGTCTACTTAAGTCGTAACGGGTCTATACAAAAGGTAAGCGTCAATGGCGGTGCGATTACTACTCTCGTATGGGATGCTTATCCGGGCAATAATTGGGTGGTGGATACAACTTCTGTCTACTGGGTGGATTATCGAAGCCGTGGAATCATTTATAAGGTGCCAAAATAACGCGATGGGTGTATGCCAACAATGTTTGGCTCCATCAATGCGGTTGGGGAATATAAATTTTTTATTAACGAAGGAGGAAAATCATGAGTGCTTGGAAGAAAGTAGCTACTATCGCCGCGTTTGACGGAGAAAACGGGACACTTTGTGAAAACAAAGACAAAAGGCATTTGGAGGTAATTATCGGGACGTGGATTTTAGATGGCGCTAATGAGCCTAATTGTGTCGGTCTCGTGTGGCGGGGAGAAAAGGGGGATTATCCCCCGAAGGGGCCTCTCGTATTGACCGACAATATTGCCTTGAACTTGCTATATTTTCTCCTCACCTCGGGAAACTATTATGACGGCCAAAAATCAACGATATCCAAAGCCTATAAGGCCATCAAGAGCAGGCTTCTCAAATAAACCCGTCTGCGCGGTCGGCGGTTATTCCTTGAGGTTGAAATCCGCCGTGTTGACTGCCGGAAGTGCGGGACGGTGAAGCAGGAGATGATGGGGTCGTGATGGGGTCGTGCTTGACTTGTTGACTTGCGGGGCGGGGTTGTCCTACAAAATCCGCCGCCCTTTTCCCCATTACGACAATTTGCAGTCAAATAAGCGGGGTTTTTTGGGGTAGACAAATTCAAATTAAAAGGCGAGCGTCCAAAATCCGTCCACGCCATTATAGACAAGCTGGAAGCGTTGGGGAATGTCGCCTCCATTCGACATTGCGGTTGATTCGACCAGCGTATATTGGACGGATAATGGCGGAACAGTGAATAAGGTGCCCATCAACGGCGGGGCGGTAACAACATTGGCATCTGGGGGGAAGTATCCATACAGCATTGCGGTTGATTCGACCAGCGTATATTGGACGGATGGGGGAGGAGTGGGAACAGTGAATAAGGTGCCCAAGTGAAAAAGACGGACTGAAAATTTTGCGCCAACAGGCGCGGAGTTAAAAACGTAATTTTAAAAAAACAATATCGGAGGATTTGAAAATGAAAAAATTAAATGAATCTCTCACTTGGCATCCATGGGTTGGATCCAAATATGGAAAAAGCGATTACGGAAGTCTCCTTCTTTGCGGAGAATCCCACTACGAGTCGAGTGAATACGATAAAAATGCAACAATAAACGAAATTCAACGATATCTGGAGCCGGGAGCGACTGGCAGATTTTGGACAATGGTTGGGAAGCATTTCAATCCCGAAGATTCCAAGAGCATTTGGGAAAACGTTGCATTTGCCAATCTTGTTCAGAGGCCGATGGATGATACAAAAGAAAGGCCGTCAGAAGATGATTTTAAAACTATTGCGCCAGCTTTTGAGGCGCTCCTTGAACTTAAACCTTCACCGTCACGAGTTATCATTTTTTCAAGGTTGGCATGGGATAATCTTCCATTGGAAGATAAAAAAATGGAACCGCTGAAAGTCGACGGCCATGAGGGACTGAGATGTGAATATTCCTTAAATTATGGTGTGTGTAATGTATTATGCATACCTCACCCAGGTTTTAATGGATATAAATATCGGCCAATTGTTCAGAAATTTCTCAAATTGACTACCTATAAGGAGATCAGCTTATGAATTTCCCTAAACCCGATAACTTTCAATATAAAGATGTCTTTTATTTCGATGGTGAAATTGCAATTATGAGGGGACGTTATAAGGGCAACGGTTACGATTCAATTGGTATGAGATGGATGATAGGCGAGAGTGACCTTGGTTATCCAAGCACTTATGGTCATCCAATGTGGATGGTTGTGCCGGATAAGTTAGCCTTATATATGCTAGAAGGGATATTTCGCGAGATGGTTTCCCAGCGAACTTTTATTATTAATTTCCAAGAGTTCATGGACGCACTTTTGTTTATCAGGGAAAGAGAAAAGAAAGCCTAGCAAGGTTCTTCGGGGTCTTGAACCGTGAATTTTTGCGGACGGGGTTAGACATTGTGGCCGATGTTGGAATCATGTTTTGACAAGCAACTTTTTCTTACGCCCTAAGAGCGCAACGCGGACAGTGTCCGCGCCACCAAATGCGGTCGTATCGGTTGTTTTTCAGGCGGGTAAAACCGCGTAGTTTCAAGCGTACTGGAGCTTGCCTTTTGGTTTCGGAATCGGGCGCTTAAGACCCTTTGCGGTTTCGATCCATTCTTTGATTACCGTTTGTGCATTGCGCAACGCTTCCTCGGGGGTTTGACCGTCCGCCATGCATCCGGGGAGTTCAGGCACTTCCGCCAAGAAAGACGAATCTTCCTCGCTCCAGTAAATAATCACCTCGTATTTGTACATCATTCCTCCCGATGCAGTTTGTGTTTTATTACAAGACCGCGCACTTGTTTTACTTGGTACGCCTTTGCTTTTCCATCGTTCCCCGGTTGCATATTGATAATCTCAACTATCCCGGTTTTGGAGAAAACATGGTGTCCGCCTTTAGTTCTCTCGACAAAGCCAAAATTCAAGACTAATTTCCTTAAATCTGAAAAACGCATGTTCTTGTCGGAAAGGCCGGACAAGAGATCATCAAGAATGCTTTTTTTCATGTATATGGGCATACTATAGCAGACAACGTGGAATTTTAAACTTGGATTCCGCTAAGACGGGAATCCAATCCCCCCTTTGAGCTTGGCGCTACTGTTTTTCGGAGTGGTCGAGGTGGTCGTTGAAGTTCCTGACGTACTTTTCGACAAGGGCGGGATTGTCCTTGAATATCAGCAGGTTTTCCGCGTTTTCAAACTCCGCCTGCCGGGTGAAGTTGAACGAGCCGGTTATCAGCGTTTTGTCGTCCATTATCATCACCTTGTTGTGGGCAATCTCGTGTTTTTTGTCCACATAAACCAGCACGCCCGAATGTTTAAATAATGTCGCCGGATCAAATCTCTCCCTCGTCCCGCGTTTCTTGAAAAAACTGAACGATTTGTGTTTCCCTTTTGACGACTGGCCGCCGTCGACTATCACCGTCACGGCCACGCCCCGTTTTTTCGCCTTTATGAGCGCGTTGGCTATCGGTTTGGACGTGAAGGAATATGCCTGCACCGATATTTTTTTCGACGCGCGGTCTATCTCGTCCACAATGGCGGCGGTCACGCCCCCCTTTGGGGAGAAATAAACGTCCACGTTTCCCGCGCCCGGCAATGCGAACGCGAAAGAGGGGAGGGCGATAACCGCCGCCAAAAAAACGAAGGCGATTTTCCAATTGAACTGGATTTCCGCCTTCGCGGGAATGACGGGAGAGAGATCCACGACTTTGGGCAACGCCACCTCGGCACCACCCTTGGAAAAGGGAGGTGCGGGAGGGGTATTAGCTCTCCGCGCCTCAGTGTCTCTGTGGTTTGCCAATTTATCCGTTGAACTATTCGATGGTCGCTTCGCCGGTTTTGTCTATGGCGCAGACCAGCGTGTGCCACGCCAGCGAGGCGCATTTTATGCGGGACGGGAACTCGCGCACCCCCTCGAAAATCGTAAGTCTCCCAAGGTGGTGTTTGGCGCTTTTTGTGTCAAGCTCGCCGACGACCATTTTGTGGAACTCGTCGAACATCACCCTTGCCTCGTCAACCGTCTTCCCCTTTATGTTGACTGTCATCAGCGACGCGCTCGCCTTGGATATCGCGCACCCGGAGCCGGAAAAGCCTACGTCCTCGATAAGCCCGTCGGCGATTTTCATCTCCACCTTTATTTTGTCGCCGCAAAGCGGGTTGTACCCGTCGCAGGAGTGGGAATGCCCATCCACCTCGCGGAAATTTTTCGGGTTTTTGTTGTGGTCTAAAATAACCTGTTGGTAGAGGTCGCTTTGGTATGACATCAGCCGAACACCTTGATGACTTTTTGCAGGCTCTCAGCCAGCTGGTCTATCTCCGACGTTTTGTTGTATAAGGAGAAAGACGCCCTCGTCGTCGCCGGAACGCCGAACCGTTCCATCACCGGTTGCGCGCAATGGTGCCCGCCCCGCACCGCTATCGCGTCCTGGTCAAGGATTGTCACGACATCGTGCGGATGCGCCGCCTCCAGCCAGAACGATATGATGGCGGCCTTGTGCGGCGCGGAGCCTATGATTCTAAGCCCCTTGATTCCACTTAAAACCTTCGTGCCGTATTCAAGCAGTAACTGCTCGTACGCCGCCAGTTTTTCAAACCCGACGGAGTTTAGGTAGTCGATTGCCGCCCCCAGCCCCACCACCTGCGAGGCTGGTGGGGTTCCCGCCTCGAACCTGTGCGGCGGTTTGGCGAACGTGGAACGGGCGAGGCTCACGGTGACTATCATGTCGCCGCCCGTGACGTACGGCGGCATGGATTCCAGAACGTCGTACTTGCCGAAAAGAACCCCCACGCCGCTGGGGGCGTACAGTTTGTGCCCCGAAAAGGCCAGGAAATCGCAGTCCAAATCCTTCACGTCAATTTTTATGTGCGGGACGCTTTGCGCGCCGTCCACCATGACCTTCGCGCCGACGGAATGCGCCATCCGCGTGATTTCCTTTATAGGGTTCACCGTGCCGAGCACGTTCGAGGAGTGGGTGATGGCGACTAGCTTTGTTTTCGGGCCGAGTAGCTTTGCGTACCCTTCCATTGAAAGGGTGCCGTCGTCGTTCACCGGTATCACCTTTAGCACACAGCCTCTTTCGTCCCGCACCATCTGCCACGGGACGGTGTTGGCGTGGTGCTCCATGTTGGAGATGATTATCTCGTCCCCCGCGCCGAGCGATTTTCCGAAGCTGTGCGCCACGAGGTTTATGGACTGGGTGGCGCCGCTTGTGAAAATTATCTGGCGCGTGTCCCCGGCGTTGAGGAACGTCGCGACTTTTTTCCGAACGTCCTCGAACATCTCCGTGGCGACCTCGCCGATTTTGTAAGAGCCGCGTCTAACGGGGGCGTAATGTTCGCTGTCGAACCTCCTTACGGCCTCGATGACGGCGAGCGGTTTTTGGGTCGTCGCGGCGTTGTCGAGGTAAACGAGAGGCCTTCCGTCCACCTTCGTCGAGAGCATCGGGAAATCCGCGCGTATTTTTTCAACGTCGAAAGATTGTGCGGTCTTGCTTTTATCCAATTTGTGTCCCCCCAAGTTTTCCGAGCAGGAGCGCCCCTGCGTCCGCCGCGGCCGGCGCGAACGGGATGGCGTCAATCACGCTTTTTGCGAATCCGGTGATTATCATCCCCTTTGCCGCGCTTTCGGAAAGCCCCCTGCTCATAAGGTAAAAAATCTGGTTTTCGTCTATGCGCCCCACCGTGGCCCCGTGCTTGCACTTCACGTCGTCGGCGTGAATCATCAGGCGCGGTTTCGAGTCCGCCCGCGCGGTCGGGGAAAACATAAGGTTGTTTATAAGCTGTTGCGACCCGGCGAGTTGCGCCCCCGGATGAACCGTCACGGTGGTGTCCACGCTGGCGACCGCCTTGCCGTTTAATATGTTTTTGTAATGCTCCCAGCTTTGGCATCCGGGCGACTCGTGGTGAACCCGCACGAAGTTGTGCGCCTGCTCGGCCCCGTCAAGAATTGCGAGGCCCAGCAAGGACAAGGCCGCCCCGTCCCCCCTCAAGCGGCACTCGAAATTCCGCCGGACCAGTTTTCCGCCGTTGGTGGCGCAGACGATGTTCAACTTGGAGTTCTTTTTCTGGGTGGAGTATGTTTTAAAAAAATGCCAGGAGTCCGACGGGTCGGCCTGAATCATGCCCAAGTCAAGCTCCGCAGTTTCGTCCAGTTCGGCGTTGCAAACTCCGTTTACGAAATAGGGGCCGCCCGCCCCGCAAAACTTCGTCACAATCACCGCCTTGGAATCGGCGGACATTTTTATGTCGACGCGCGGAACATAGGCCGGAATCTTTCCGCCCGTCGCACCGCCCCCGGTGGAAAGGTGCAGTATTTCCACGGGAAGGTCGGTTCGCCGTCCTTCCTTTACCTCCACCTTTACGCCCCCGGTCAGGAACAGCGAGTTGATGCAGGCGAAGGCGTCGCTTTCATTTTGGACGTTCGAGAGGTCTACGGAGTCGGGCGAAAGCTCCGTCGCCGTTATTTTTCCGTCGTGGGCGGTCAGGTCGGAAAGGGCGCCGGAGAACCTGCCGTCCACCATGACCACAATCGACTTTTCGCATCCCGCGTAAACGAGGTTTTTAATCTCGTCCTTTGTCGGCATTTTCAGCGGCCCGGCGATGTATTCGAATTTCTCCGCCCGGAATTCGCGGAAATTCACGAACGTGAACATCTCGTGTTTTTTGCCGGGGAACCCGAGCGCGCCGAACCTTATCGCCCCTGTCTCGTTAATCTGGCGAAAGGCCGGCTCGTGCGGGAACTTGTCGTAAAGCTCCAAAACAGCCGATTCGACGGACGGCGTCGCGGTGGTCATTAGTTTTTCAGGTATGCGTCGTAGCCGGTTTTTTCAAGCTCTTCCGCCAGCTCGTATCCGCCGGAGCGCGCGATTGTCCCGCTAATAAGGACGTGGACGAACTTCGGCTTGATGTATTCCAACAGGCGCGGGTAGTGGGTTATCGCCAAAACCGCGTTTTCGGAGTTGGAGAGTTTGTTCACCCCGTCGGCCACGACCCTGAGCGCGTCTATGTCCAGCCCGGAGTCGATTTCGTCCAGCACCGCGAGCTTCGGCTCCAGCACCGCCATTTGAAGGATTTCGTTTTTCTTTTTCTCGCCGCCGGAAAAGCCGTCGTTTACGGAGCGCTCCCGGAATTTGGAGTCCATTCCGAGTAGTTCCATCTTGGCGGTGAGTATGTCCTCGAAATCTAGCGGGTCGGCCAGCTCTTGTCCGAGGTGTTTGCGTTTTGCGTTGTACGCCATCCGCAGGAATTCCGCGTTGTTCACGCCGGGAATCTCCACGGGGTATTGGTACGCCAGGAAAAGCCCCGCAAGCGCGCGATCCTCCGCCGAGAGGGTCAGCAAGTCCTTTCCGAGCCATGTCACCGAGCCGGAAAAAACTTTGTACGCCGGGTGGCCGATTAGGATTTTCGACAGCGTGCTTTTTCCGTGGCCGTTCGGCCCCATGATGGAGTGAATCTCCCCCTTGCCGACCGAGAGGGAGATCCCCTTGAGAATCTCGATCCCCTCCAGTCCCGCGTGCAAATCTTTAATTTCGAGCATTTTTACCTCTTTCGTTAACGTGTCATGCCCGTGAAAACGGGCATCCAGATTGTGTCCTTCTGGATTCCCTCTTGCGGAGGATTTCCGGGGCGGGTTGTTTTACCAATTCCGCCCCTCCATCCCGCCTACGCGGGAATGACGATTTCCCTCATTTTACACGAAATGAATAATGCCCGCCCCCGATATTTTGATGACTTTAGTGGGTGCGGAGGGAGGTTTTTATGCTTTCTTCCTCGCTGGGGCGGCGTATCAGGCGCGCTCCACGCTGGCCGGTGAGGTATCCGTAAAGCCACTCTATGAGCACGCGCGCCCGGTTTTTGTAAAGCGTCAGATACATAAGGTGTATCATCGACCATGTGCACCAGGCCAAAAAACCGCCGTATTTCATGCCGAACACTTCCGCCACCGCGCGGCTTCTGCCGATGGTCGCCATGGTTCCGTTGTCCCGGTACTTAAACGGGCGCGTTTCCTTCCCCACGAGATTGTCGGCGATTATTTTTGCCACATATCGCCCCTGTTGAATGGCCACCGGGGCCACGCCCGGAAGCGGCGTTTCGTCCTTTGTCTTGCAATGGGCCGCGTCGCCGACGACGAAAATCTCCGGGTGTTTTGCCAATGACAGGTTTGGCTCCACAATCACCCTCCCTTGCCTGTCCGTCGGCGCGCCCAATGTTTCCAGAACCCGCGCCGCTTGGTTCCCCGCCGCCCATATTATGTTAGTGGAGCGAATCAGCCGCTCCCCTACCGTGACGCCCTCGCCGGTGATTTCCGTGACCATCTTTCCGGTGATCGCCTCTACCCCCAGCCTCTCCAGATCGGACTGCGCCCTTTTCCCCAGTTCCGGCGACATGGTGGGAAGAAGCCTTTCGGCGCCCTCCACGATATAAACGCGCGCGTTGCGCGAATCAATCCTCTTGAAGTTTTTTAGCATCGCGTGGTTCGCTATCTCCGCTATCGCTCCGGCGAGTTCCACTCCGGTCGGCCCGCCGCCTATGACCACAAAATTCATGAAGGTTTGCGCCTGCGAATGGCTGTCGCACAATTCGGCGTGTTCGAAGCTCACCAGTATGTTCTCGCGTATGGTGAGGGCGTCGTCCAGCGTTTTAAGCCCTGGCGCGAATTTTTCCCACTCGTTTTTTCCGAAATAGGAGTGCCGCGCGCCGGGCGCCACGACGAGGATGTCGTACGTCAGCGGCGAATGGTTGTGCAGATGAACCTCGCGGGCGTCGACGTCAATTCGCGTCACCTCGCTCATGAGGACGAGGGTGTTTTCTTGTTCGCGGAGTATTTTCCGAACCGGCGAGGCTATGTCCTCCGGAGCGAGCGCGGCGGTGGCAACCTGGTACAAAAGGGGTTGGAAAAGATGGTGGTTGGTGCGGTCCACAACCACGATATCGTAATCGGCATTCGCAAGACGCAGGGCGACGTTAAGCCCTCCGAACCCCGCGCCGATAATGATAAGCCGTTTGCGAAGCCGTTTAACTCTGGCCATTCCCATCCCCTCAAATATTTATCCCGTCGGACGGTTGTTTAGGGGTTGGCGACACCCTCCGCTTTTGCCGGAGCTTCGGTGATTACCGATGGTTGTGCGAGCTCTTCGGCTGGAACCACGGGTTTCGCAGGCTCTTCGATGATTGCCGGTTTTATAGGCGCTTCGACTACCGCCTTTATCGGAGCTTCGGTGATTACCGGGGGTTTGATGGTAACAACTTCAGGCTGTTTTTCTACGACCGGGGCCGGAATCGGGGCGGGACGCTTAACCTCGACGGGGCGTTCGGTGTTGACAAATTCCGGGAGGACGCTAAAAATATTGGTGACACTGCCAGCCTTGCCCATTTTCTGCGCGGAAATAAAGTAAATTCTGCCGTCGGCGCTGAACCGTGGGCACCAAAACTGGGCATGATCATCATCGGTCACCCGGGTAAGGTCGGCGCCGTCCTTGTTTATCACCCAGACGTTGCTTCCCGTTCGTTCCTTGAGAGTTTTTCCCTCAAATTCGGCGGCATTTTGCACTCTGCCGGCGATTGTTGATTTTCCGCCAGAGGCAAAAACAATTTTAGCCCCGTCATAAGACCATGAAGGGTCAAAGTACCCCTCGTCGTTCGAGGAAAGAACATTCGTCTCTTCCCTCCCTTCGTCGTCAATCAGCCAGAGCGCGTACCATCCCTTGATGTTCCCCCTCTGGAAAACTATCGTGTCGTTTACCGGCGAGTAAACCGGATTGACGCCGTTCGTCAGAGAGCTATAGGAGCCGTTTTCGGTGTTATAAATCCATATCTCCCATGCGTGCGTCGAAGCCGACATCTTGTTGTAGGCGATTTTTTTCCCGTCATGTGACCAGGTGGGGGCGACGCAATTTTCTTTGCCAAAGGTGACTTGGCGTATCGCTTTGCCTCCGTTGACATTCAGAATATAGATGTCCCAGTTTCCGTTGCGATTCGACGCGAACGCCAGCTTTGTCCCGTCCGGAGAAAACGCGGGATATTCGTTTTGGGCCGGGTTGTCGGTTTTCTGTATGACCGCCTTGGAATTTACCCCCTTGATGAAAATATCAGAATGCTTGTTTTCGTCGGACACATAAGTGATTGTTCCGCCGTCTGGCGACATGGCTATGACGCCAAAATGAATGGTCTCGTTTTCGTTAAAGGTGTGCTGGCGCATGTCCCTATAACTTCGATGACTCATGCCGGCCGTGCCGACTCTTTTCTCCTCGGAGGCGCAGGAAACGACAAGACTCAATGAAAGCAAAACGAACGACAATTTTTTAAGGGTTAACATGACTCTCCAAAATCCCCCGCAGTATATTGTTAGGTCGACACTTCTAGCAACTCAATTTTCCAACAATTCGCATTGTACTTACTTGCCGATTTAATATCAAGTGTGCCACTTGCGACACCATAATTTTTGCCGTATTTTTTTCGTGGTCGTAAGTCGGTAAACGGTAAAAGTTTAAGCCGTGGCATATTGCGGACTAGAAGGGGGCGGGGTCTTGAATTGTGAATTTATCTTCTGTCCAATTTAGCTTTGGCAAACAAGATTGTCGGGGAATCTCAAAATTCACGTTTCAAGACCTGGCCCCGAAGATGGCCCCGAAGAACGAAGACGGTTTCGTGGGGCAGAACAAGCAATTCCTTTAAACCGTCAATCATTTTTATTTGCCAACGGGATTTCAATGCGTATTGTTTTTCCCTCTGGAAAATTCTTTTTAAGACATTTAGCAAGCTGTTCCGCATAAAGTTTCAGACGGTCAATTGTGTCATCAACCCCTTTAATCATGGTGTCAGTCGCATCTTTTAAGATAAAGCATAAGCGTTCTCCCAGAAGTGGCGGGGCTTTGATTGTGGGAGTTTGTCCTTGGATGAACCCGCCTTTTTCTAGCCTAGGTTGCGCTTCTTCACGATGGATTCGTGAGCGTTCATTGATGGCATCTATTGTTATCCTATACCATTGTTCGGTAAGGGCCAACTCTCCTAAAAGGTTCGCCTCATCTGTCTCAAGCAAAAAATATAATCCCTCAATGTTTAGTTTCAATTTTTCAATGGTCAGAGTTGGTCGGATTGCTAGAAATGCAAATTCATAAGCGCGATTAGGCTCTATACAATCTTTCCGATAGGCATCAAGTTCGGTAATCATGCGTCCCAGAATGAAAACCGCAATATTTCCATCTGCTCTATTTATATTCTTTATTTCATCGCGTTCCTTTTTCGCGCTTAACTCGAATGCGAGGGTAGCACCATATTTAGCGGCAAAGATTGTCGCGATACCAGTAACAAGTACAGTGACCGTTGCAGTAATAATTGACTCCCACGATTTATTGTAAGCAAGCCAACCAATACCAATACATGAGATAATACCAGCCATTAAATAAGATATCTTTAACATCGGTTATTTTCCTTGTTTATAGTCCATATAAGGTTTCGGGGGTCTTGCATTATAGCAATTGGCAATTTTATTTTGCTTGAAGCACTATACGGCGGATAGGCTTTATCGTACGTATTGCTTTGCCGCTTTTTTCTTTTGCACACTCAATCTCATAATGGCTTTGTAGATTCATCCAGAAACCCGGAGTGTTGTGGAAGTACCGGGCAAACCGCAAAGCCGTGTCCGCCGTTATGACGCGCTTTCCCTGCAAAATATCGTTTATACGGTTCGGGGGAACGTCAATGGCGCGAGCAAGCCCGTTTTGGCTTATTCCCAACGACTCCATAAACTCTTCCTTCAAAATTCTACCGGGCGATACCGGGGGAAATATCGTTTTTGCCATTTCAAGTTCCTATGCGACCTTAATCCATTCAGAGAGCCTGTTCTTAATTAAATTTAGCCGTTCGTTGCCAATACTTCCCATTGAGCCGAGGAGGCTATCTTTGCTCACAACGGCAAGGCGGCTGATTCTAATAACGCTGGAATTTTTAAGACCTGTTTGCTTGAAGTCGGAATCTTTTTCAGAAGCAACGATGTCAAATCCGGGAATTTCTTGTGATAACCGCGAAGAAATCAAGCATATTAACCAGTCATCATAAAGGCCGGGGATTTTTCTAAGGACAAGGGCTGGTCTGAGTTTGCCGGGTGCTTGGTCGGTTCGGGGAAATTTTAAAAGAGCTATCCGCCCTTCTTGAATCATTAAAAACGTTCTTTCAAATCATCGACCGAATAGGGCGAAGGCTCGTCTTCCATGCCTCTCATCGCGGAGGATAGGGACAAAGCAGACCAGTCCGCATCATCGCCACTTTTTTTATTTTTCAACTCAAGATATTCGACAAAATCTAACACCTCGACCTTAAGAGGTTCGGGCAGGGATTGGACGTGTTGAATAATCTCATCCGTCAAAGTCATCTTATTTGAACCCATTTTTTAATATTACCATCATTATTGAGAAACTTCCAATGTTGAGAAGTGCTTTGCGGACGACGTTTTTTCCGCTTGAACTCTTTTTTTCAACATGATAGATTACGCGATAGTGAGTAATACCCGTAAACCGTGAACCGGTTTGCAAAGTCGCGTTATATGTAATAATGCGGCGGATTAACCTTTTGTTTTTGGGGGCGTTGAGACGATGTTTGATTCTTTTTCAATGATAATCCCCCTCCTTTGCATTTGTACCGTAGGGTTAATCGGGCCGGTTCTATCATCGGGGAAGGTTTGCGGCGTGGAACGGGATGTTTTTTTGTCGGCTAATAATTTGATTCAGATAATGACGCTTTCTTCAATTCAAAAGCGCTTTACAAATAACCCGGATGTCGGATCGGCTCGTTTCGCGGCCGCTTTTTCCGTAAAATTTCTCTCGCCGGGTTTGTCTGAATTCTCGAGGGTGTCCGCAATAGCGGGCGCGCCGGGAACCTTGAAAATAGGCTCCTAAAAGACCGCCGACAAGACCTCTTCCGTTCCTTCGCCGCCAGGTGCGTTGATATTTTTTGACTGGAGGCATTGGGAATTATGGAGTCTATTTTAATTTACGCGGCACTGGCCTTGGGCGGCGGGGCGTTGGGCTTTTTCGCGAGCTGGTTCATAGAGTCGCGAAAGGGCCTTAAAACCACGCAAAGGGTCGAACAGATAATAAAGAGCGCCAAAAAAGAGGCGGCGGACATCGTCCGCGACGGCCAGCTGGAGTCCAAGGACACCATTCTGAGGGCCAGAAACGAGTTCGAGCGCGAGATGCGCGAGGCGAAAAAGGACCTATCCCAAACCGAGCGCCGCCTGCAACAAAGACAAAGCCAGCTCGACAAAAAAATGGAGCAACTTGACCAAAGGGACAAGGAGTTCCAGAACAGGGAGCTGGAGCTGAAAAAACAGGCGGACAAGGCGCGCGAGGCCGGCCAGCGATACGAGAGCCTGATGCTGGAGGAGATCAAGAAGCTGGAGTCCATAGCGGTGATGACCCGCGACGAGGCAAAGGCGGAGCTGAAGGAGCGCCTGCTCGACCAGGCCCGCAACGAGACCGGCATGCTCATGAAGAAGATAGAGGACGAGGCGACGGGGGAGGCGAACAGAAAAGCCCAGAAAATCATCGGCCTCGCCATTCAGCGTTGCGCCGCGGACACCGTCGCGGAGTCGTGCGTTTCCGTCGTCGCGCTTTCCGGCGACGAGATGAAGGGGCGCATCATAGGGCGCGAGGGACGCAACATCAAGGCCATCGAACAGGCGACCGGAGTCGACCTGATAATAGACGACACGCCGGAGGCGGTCATATTGTCCTCTTTCGACCCGATAAAACGCGAGGTCGCCCGTCTTTCGCTGGAAAGACTCGTGACCGACGGAAGGATACACCCGGCCCGCATCGAGGACGTGGTCAACAAGGTCAAGAAAGAGGTCGACCGCACCATCCAAGATGCGGGCGAGAAGGCCGTTTTGGAAGTGGGATGCGACATCGTGCATCCTGAAATCGTGCGCCTTTTGGGGCGGCTGAAATACAGGACGTCGTACTCGCAAAACGTGCTGAACCATTCCGTCGAGGTCGCTTTCCTGTGCGGCATGATGGCCTCGGAGCTCGGGCTGGACCCGAAGGTGGCGCGCAGGGCCGGGCTGTTGCACGACATAGGCAAGGCGGTCACGCACGAGATAGAGGGGCCGCACGCCGCCATAGGCGCGGATTTTGCGCGACGCTACAACGAGAAGCCGATAATAATAAACGCCATCGCCTCCCACCACGAGGACTGCGAAGCGGAGTCCGTCACGGCCACTCTTGTGGCGGCGGCCGACTCGCTTTCGGCCTCGCGCCCCGGCGCGCGCGTCGAGATGCTGGAGGCGTACGTAAAACGCCTGGAACAGCTTGAGGGGATAGCGAACTCGTTCAAGGGCGTGGACAAGACGTTCGTCATGCAGGCGGGACGCGAGATAAGGGTGAGCGTCATACCGGAGCACATAAGCGACGGCGCGACATACCTGTTGGCGAAGGACATCGCAAAGAAGATAGAATCCGAGATGGCGTATCCGGGCGAAATAAAAGTTACAGTTATACGCGAGACAAGGGTCACGGAAACCGCGAAGTAGCGGCGACCACAAGATGAAATTATTGTTCATAGGCGACGTCATCGGCAGGATAGGCCGGGAGGGGGTGAAATCCCTCCTGCCAAAAATGATCGACCTCTACAAGCTGGATTTCGTCGTGCTAAACGGCGAAAACCTCGCGGGCGGGTTCGGCCTCACGGCCGAGACCGTGCACGAGATGTATTCGGCCGGGGTGGACGTGATAACCTCCGGCAACCACATATGGGACAAAAAAGTCGCCATCAAGCTTCTTGAGGAGGACGCTCGCCTTTTGCGTCCCGCCAATTACCCGCCCGGCGTGCCCGGCAGGGGTAGCGCGGTGTACCAAAAAAACGGCCTGAGCATAGGGGTGGTCAACCTCATCGGTAGGGTGTACATGGATTATTACGACGACCCGTTTCGAGGCGCCGACGAGGAGCTTAAAAAAATAGCGGGGGATACGAACCTTATCTTCGTGGATTTCCACGCGGAGGCAACGTCCGAAAAACAGGCGCTGGGGTATTACCTCGACGGTCGCGTTACCGCGCTGATGGGCACCCACACTCACGTTGCCACGGCGGACGAAAGAATATTGGAGAAGCAGACCGCCTACATCACCGACGCGGGGATGACCGGGCCGATAGACTCGGTGATAGGCCTCAACAAAAAAGAGGCGCTCGACAGGTTTCACACCCGCATACCGCACCGCTTTATGGAGGTGGCGAAAGGGGAGGGGATACTGTCCTCCGTCCTGGTGGAGGCCGACAAAGAGACCGGCAGGGCAAGGGGGATTACGCGCTTGTCCTCAAAGTTCACTGTCACGACGGAAGCCCCGCACCAGCACCACTACCAGAAGAAGTAGCGGAGCTGGCACGCGTCCGCGCCGCCAAATCAAGAGTTATTTGGACGAGTTGGCGGGTTCCGGCATTCCGTTTTCGTAGTTGTCCTGCTCGCCAAGGTTATCCTCGCTCGCCTCCGCCAAGCCGCTTATGGAGGCCGCGCGCACTTCGGAGTGCCTTATCTGACCGCCCAACTGAGCCGTTCTGCCGGCCAGCAGGAGAGCGATTATTGAAACCGCAAGCAGGGCTTTTAAAAGAGTCGGATTGAGCACTTTTGTCTTGCTGAATTTAAATATCCCGAACGCGGAGATAATCCCGGCCACAATCATGGTGATAAGGAACACCAGGCCCGCCTCCTCGTGGGGCGCGATGAACTTCTCAAGTTCTTTTTCGTTTATTCCCGCCACTTTTTTAAGCACGTCCTCGGCCGGGTCGCCGGTGAAGAATACCGCGAGCGCGACCACGGATATGAACAAAAACGTGCAAAGCGCGGCGAGATTAAGGTCGGTGCTGTTTTTTTTCATGCCCACCGCCAAAAGCGCCACCCCGAATAAAAGTCCAACTACTGGAATATGGTTGATCATCAGGTGCAAATGTCCCATGTCAGCTCCTTATTTTTAATCGTTTAGGGTTGATGCGTTGTCCGTGTCCACGCCCTCATTTTATCATAGACGGCGGAAAAAGTAATGGCGTTATCCAGGGGTTCGGGCCGTGTACGGGACGACGTTCGTAACCTTGAATTCAAACGAATATCGCCTCTCCTCCGCGCCCACCTTCAGCGGGATGTTTATGCCGAAGGTCTTGCCCAAGTTTGAAAGCGCGCCGTCGTCCGTCTGGTTGAAGAACGGCTTTATATACCACGTCCATTGTTCCAACTGCTCCTGGTGGTCGACGGGCACCACGACGTTTTCCTCCGTCGCGCCCGCTTGTATGGTCGTCGGTTTTATTCTTGCGCTGTCTTTTGTAAGGACGGTCTGGGAATTGGCGATGTCGTGCTTTGTCCCGTCCTGGTCCACAAACCGCGCGTTCTGCCACTGAACCTCTATTGGCTCCCCCCCGTTGTTTTCTATGCGCACGTTGATTTTTTTCTCGGATATCTCGAACTGGAACGCGACGGCCCCGTCCTCGTAATGCCGGTCGAAACTTTTAACGGGCGAGACCATCGCGTAAAACTGGCGGTATTTGTACGCCGAAAACCCGGCGCAGGACGCTGTGAGTGCCGCCACCGCCAAAACAGCCGACATGTAAATATTTCGTTTTATGTTCATAAATAAAAGCTCATTTCTTTCCCATAAGTTTTTCGGCTATCGCGGCTATCTCGCTCACGTCCTTGCCGTAGGCGTCCGCCCCTATCTCGTCGGCGAACGACCTTGTGAGCACCGCCCCGCCGACCATCACCTTGTAGGGCAGGTTCCTTTTCTTCACCGCCTCTATGACGAGCGGCATCTGTATCATGGTCGTTGTCATCAGCGCGGAAAGCGCCAGTATGTCGGCGTTGTTCTCCTCCGCCGACCTTAAAATGTCGTCCAGCGGCACGTTCCGTCCAAGGTCGATGACTTTGTATCCGTAGTTCTGCAACATTATACAGCAGACGTTCTTCCCTATGTCGTGCACGTCCCCCTTCACGGTGGCGAACACGACCGTCCCGGCGTTCTTTCCCTGACGCTCGGCGGCCAGCAGAGGCTCCAGTATCTCCATCCCCTTTTTCATCGTGTCGGCGGAGGCCACCAGATGCGGGATGAATTTCTTGCGCTCGGCGAACAGGTCGCCCACCTTTCTTATGGCGGGGGTGAGGTGCTCGAAAAACATGTCCATCGGCTTCATTCCGTCTTCCAGCCCCGCCTTTACCAGCGCGACGATGGAGTCTTTTTCCCCCTCCACCACCGCGTTGAAAATCGGGTGGTGTTTCTCGACCGGCTCGCCGGACGGTTTTTTCACCGCGCCGCTCGTCGCCGGTTGCGACTGCGCGGCGACCTCCCATTTTCCGGCGGCTTCCATATACCTCTTGCAACCTATGTCGCGCCGCGTGAAAAGGCCGGCCGCGGCGGCGTTTTTGTGTATCCATTCGTCGTACGGGTTCACTATCGCGGCGTCCAGCCCCTCCGCCATGCACATGGCGAGGAACGAGCTGTTAATGACGCCCCTTTCCGGCAGGCCGAACGAGGTGTTGGAAAGACCGACCGTCGTGGAGCATCCAAGCTCGTCCCTTATGCGCCGAATCGTCAGGAGCGTCTGGGCCGCCCCCTCCTGCATGGCGGAAACCACCACGGACAGGCAGTCGAACACGATGTCCTCCCGCCTCATTCCAAGCGCGAGAGCGCGGTCGAGAATTCTTTTCGCGTACTCCACACGTTTTTGCGCCGATTCGGGGATGTCCTCCCCGGCGGTGAGCG
>Ga0315281_10001341_pt1 | contig 36112 bp, 34 predicted proteins | sample YL17G07_0_MG_FD_204540 | JGI IMG/M metagenome (GOLD analysis project Ga0315281, IMG submission 204540) | Sediment microbial communities from Yellowstone Lake, YNP, Wyoming, USA - YL17G07_0 | ecosystem: Environmental > Aquatic > Freshwater > Lake > Sediment | place: USA: Wyoming | collected...
TTGAACGGCCCGCCGACGGAGCTGCTCCTGCGCGGCCGAAGGCAACGATCTGGCATCTTTGTTCTTCATGAAGATAGTCTATCATATCAAATCCCAAAATGCAAGCTATTTATTGCACTGGTTAATATATGATCCAAGCTCTCTTTTCCATCTGTCAAAAGCCCTTGGCTTGATCCTTTGGACGGAAGATCTCATAAGCTCAATTATCTTGCCCTTCTATAGCAAGATCAAGGAATGGCTGGCCGTCGAGGATTATCTCGGTCTGATGACCCAGCTGGGCATGGAACTGGGGGCCGGCTCGGTGCCGCGGGTTGTCCGCGCGTGGACAGCGAATGTGCAGAAACGGACAGGGCCGCGGCTGGGGCGACGGGCCGAACATCGAGGTCAACTTTCTCTGCGTCGACCCCGCCTACGCGAAAACCTTCGGCCTCGAGATCGTCGGGGGCAGGGACTTCGTCCAGGGATTCCCGGCCTCCGAGCGCGACCCGAATCTGAATATGACCCTGATTTACGCTGCTGTCGCTTATCACAATAATAACCAACGCGCCAAGGCTGATGAGCTCGCCCAGAAAGTCGAAGAGTCCAGGGCAGAGCTCTCCTCCGGAGAACGCCTTTGGCTGGATTGGCTCCAGGGGCTTATCCGAGGGGATTCGGAATCCCTTGCCGACTATCTGCCCTATATCCAGCTCATGAAGCCGAAAGGCTAAGTCCCATAGATCCGTTCGGAAATACAAGAAATTCCGGTTCTTTTTCATTTCAATCCATCCCGTCCAAGCCCTCAATCCACACCAAACGTAAGAGAACCGAATAGAACCTAAAATCCGATGACCTACGGCCAAAAGTCGGTTTAACGGCGCCGCCTGGAGACTCAGACTGGAAGGCTACCGCACGACTTAGACCGTGCCGAGGGGCATCCGTCGGGTCAAGCAGCTCCCCGGGCCTTTTTCTTGGATCCGAAGTCCCCTCCTCTGCCCTCCTGGACATATGGGGAAAACCCGATTTCCATGGGAGAATGTCCTGTTTTCCTTTACGCACCATTAGTCAGAATCAAGCGGGTTTTAACACAATTTGTGACACGGACGTGACCTGGAGAGGTGGTTTGCGCTATCAGCGGCTTTTTGGTTGTCGACGCCGGTCCGCTCAGTCGGGCATCGAACCCATCCCGGAAGCGCGAGGCGGGCTCATCCGGAGATAGACCTCGAAAGAGAATGGCCGCTTCCCGTAGGCCGGCGCCAGTTCGTCGACAACGTGAAAGATCGAAGCTTGAGCGCCGGCATAGAGCCCGAAAAGGCGGTAAGATCCCAGTCGCCAGGCGAAGACCGGCGAGGAATCGGGCTGCCAGCTTGTCCCCGACCCTTCCCGCGACATGGGCAGGCCCGGGAAGAGGGCGCTCGTCATCGTCATGGGCGCCATCCCCATATGCCCTGCGTGCTGCGCCGTCAGCGCCGGGGAGAACGCGAGCGCGGCGGCCGCGAGAAAGCCAATCGTCGGCAAACGGAATCTCGCCGCCGGACGGTCATACCTCGGGCCCCCTCGTCCAACGTCACGCAAGAGCCGCTTGATCATCCACCCTACAATAGGCGGGGTCTCCGATCCCTGTCAATCCGCCCCAATGGAAATTTAACCCGGCAACCTCAAGAATTTAGAGTTGATGGCAACAATGATGGTGCTCAGGGACATTAACAACGCACCAAGGGCGGGACTCAGAAGGATGCCGGATTGGGATAAAACGCCGGCCGCTAACGGAATGGCGAACGTATTATAGCCCGTCGCCCAGGCGAGATTCTGGACCATTTTTCGGTAAGTGGCCCGGGCCAGTCCCAGGATGGCCACCGCGTCGAGCGGGTTGCTCTTGACGAGGATGATATCGGCCGTCTCGACAGCGACATCTGTGCCGGCCCCGATAGCAATACCGACGTCAGCCTGGGCCAGGGCGGGTGCATCGTTCACACCATCCCCTACCATTGCGACGACAAGCCCGCGTGATTGGACTTCCTTCACTTTTTCGGCTTTTTGCTGCGGCAGCACTTCGGCGAAATAGTCGTCGAGTCCCAGCTCATCGGCCACCCATTTGGCAACAAGGCGATTGTCCCCCGTCAGCATCATGCACTGAACGCCCATCTCCTTGAGCCGGCTGATGGCCTGCCTCGATTCCGGCCTGATGATATCGGCCAGGGCAAGGGCCCCAGCGGGCCTCCCATCTAAGAGGACGAAGACGACGGTCTTGCCTTGAGCGGAAAGTTGCTCGATCCTGCCGTCCTTCACCTCCATGTTCTGTTCTTTCAAGTACCCCGGGCTGACGACCTTGACGTCCCGGCCGTTAACGCGTCCCTCAGCGCCTTTGCCGGGTATCGCCCTGAATCCCTCGATAGGATAGACGGCGCCGGATGCCGCGGCTCCTATGCCCTTGGCGAGGGGGTGCTCTGAACGGGACTCGACAGATGCCGCAAATCTCATAAGCTCGCTCTCATCCGTCGCGCCGTCCAAAACCAGGATCTCCGTCACCCCGAACCGCCCTTCCGTGAGTGTCCCCGTCTTGTCAAAAATAACGGCCTGGATTTTCCGCGCCCGCTCGAAGGCGGCCCGGTTTCTTATGAGAAGGCCGTTTCTTGCGGAAATCGCGGTCGAGATGGCCACGACCAGGGGCACGGCCAGTCCCAGCGCGTGCGGGCAGGCGATGACCATGACCGTGACCATCCTCTCGAGCGCAAAGGCGAAACCCTTGCCGGCGAGGGCGAGCCAGACGAAAAGAGTCAGCGAACCTGCGCCGACGGCGATCAGTGTCAGCCAGAGGGCGGCGCGGTTCGACAGGTCCTGAGTCCGTGATTTGCTCTCCTGGGCCTGCCTGACGAGGTCGATCACCTGGGAAAGGTACGAGTCACGCCCGGTTTTTTGGATCTCCACCATGACGGAGCCTTCGCCGTTGATGGAACCACCGATGACCTTGGCCCCCATTTTCTTGGCCACGGGTATGGACTCCCCCGTGAGCATGGCTTCGTTGACGGAGGTTTCGCCTTGGATCACCTCGCCATCGGCGGGAACCTTCTCTCCCGGCTTGACGAGGATCCTGTCCCCTGACTTGAGCTCCGCGAGCGGCACATCTATGACCGTCCCGTCCGGCTCCAGCTTATGGGCTTCCGACGGCATGAGCCTGGCCAGCTCTTCGAGGGCCCTGGAGGCCCCCATCACGGATTTCATTTCCAGCCAATGGCCCAGGAGCATGATGTCGATCAGCGTCGCCAGCTCCCAAAAGAACACCTCCCCGGAAAGCCCGAAGACAACGGCGCTGCTGTAGGCGTAGGCCGTCGTGATGGCCAGCGCGATAAGGGTCATCATCCCGGGCCGGGCGGCCTTGAGCTCGTCGAGGAGGCCTTTCAGAAAGGGAAAACCGCCGTAAAAAAAGATGAAGGACGAAAGAAGGAAGAGGATATAGGTGTCCCCCGCGAACCGGAGGGTTTCTCCGAGTCCGAGAAAATGGTGGATCATCGGCGACAGGCCGAGGACGGGAATGGTCGCGATCAGGGATACCCAAAATCGCCTCTTGAAGTCGCCGACGTGGTGGGCATGGTGATCAACTGGTTTCGCGGCATGTCCCATGCTGCCGGGCGCCATATGATCTCCGTGACCCATTAAGCGGCTTCGCTCGTGATGATGGCTATGCTCCATGTTGCTGCGCTCCTCTCAATGCCCCCTCAGGTGGGGAACCGGCAGTTGACTGACGTCAACTGTTCCATTCTTCATCTCATAGCGCCATTTCCAGATGGCGTAGATCGGAGGATAAACCAGCAGCTCCAGGATGAAGCTTGTAAAGACGCCCCCGATCATCGGGGCGGCGATGCGCTTCATCATGTCCGAGCCCGTGCCAAGGGACCACATGATGGGAAGAAGGCCCATGAACATCGCCGTAACGGTCATCATCTTGGGCCGGATCCGCTTCACGGCCCCGTGGATGATCGCTTCTTTGAGGTCCTGGAATGTCTTCATGCGCCCCTGCCGGACCATTTCGTAATAGGACAGGTCCAGAAATAGGAGCATGAAGACGCCCGTCTCCGCGTCCAATCCCATGAGAGCGATCATGCCGACCCAGACGGCGATCGAAACGTTGAACTTCAGGATGTAGAGGAACCAGACGGCGCCGATGAGGGAGAACGGCACGGCCAGCATGACGATGCCCGCTTTGACCGGGGATTTGGTGTTCAAGAAGAGCAGGACGAAGATGATGAAGATCGTCAAGGGGATGACCACCTTGAGCCGTTCTTTCACCCGCATCATGTTTTCGTATTGCCCGCTCCACTGGAGGGAATAGCCCGCCGGCAGGGTCAGCTTCTCCCTGACAATCTTCTTGGCCTCGGCCACGTAGCTCCCCACATCGCGACCCGTGATATCGACATAGACGTACCCGGCGAGCATGGCATTCTCGTCCCGGAGCATGGACGGCCCGAGCGTCAGGTGGATGTCGGCCAACTGCTCCAACGGGATCTGGGCGCCGGACATCGTCGGGACGAGCACGCGGCGGAGTTTATCCAGGTCGTCTCGAAACTCTCGGGCGTACCGGACGTTCACCGTGTATCGCTCCCGGCCTTCCACGGTCGTCGTCACGGGTTCCCCGCCGATCGCCGACATGATGATCATCTCGACTTCCTTGATGGTCAGCCCATACCGGGCGATATCCTCGCGTCGGATATCGAAGTCGACGAAATAGCCTCCCGTCACGCGCTCGGCGAAGATGCTCCTCGTCCCCCTGACATCTCTTAGGATCGTCTCGAGGCTTGTTCCGATCCTCTCGATCTCCTTCAAGTCGGCCCCATATACCTTGATGCCGATGGGGGTGCGCACGCCCGTCGTCAGCATGTCGATTCTGGCCTTGATGGGCATCGTCCAGGCGTTGGAAACGCCCGGAAACTGCATCTTCTGGTCCAGCTCGTTGACGAGCTGTTCCCACGTGATCCGGTCGCGCCAGATACGGCGGAAAGGCGCCTGGAGGAACCGCGGAAGAGAGGAATACCAGCGCTTGACCGGCCGCCACTCGCTTTCCGGCTTCAGAACGATCGTCGTTTCCATCATGCTGAACGGCGCCGGGTCTGTCGAGGTCTCGGCCCGGCCCGCCTTGCCGAAGACCCGTTCGACCTCGGACGTGTCCTTGAGGACCTTATCCATCGTCTGGAGGAGGTTCTGGGTTTCGGTCGCCGAGATCCCGGGCAGGGTCGTCGGCATGTAGAGGATCGTCCCTTCGTTGAGAGGGGGCATGAACTCCGATCCCAACTTGAGATAGATGGGCACGGTCGCGGCTATCAGGACGAGGGCGCCGGCGATGGTCGATTTGCGATACTTGAGGACGAACTCACAGGCCGGCTCGTAAATCTTGAACAGGATTTTGCTGATCGGGTGTTTCTCTTCCGCATAATAACGGCCCACGGTGATCGTGTTCACGATTCCCGAGATCCACTTCGGCCGGAAATGCTTGTAGTCCATCCGGGTGAAAAGCATGCGCATGGCGGGGTCGAGGGTGATGGCCAGGATGGCGGCGATGGCCATGGCCAGGTTCTTGCTGTAAGCCAGCGGCCTGAACAGCCGCCCTTCCTGGTCGACGAGCGTGAACACGGGCAAGAAGGCGACGGCGATGACCAGGAGAGAGAAGAAGACCGACGGCCCCACTTCTTTCAGAGCGTTCAGCCGGACCTCGTGGTAATCGCCCTTCCGGCCTCCGGCCTGCCAGAGCTGGAGCTTCTTGTAGGCGTTCTCCACCTCGACGATGGCCCCGTCGACGAGAACGCCGATGGAGATGGCGATCCCGGAAAGGGACATGATGTTAGACGTCAACTTCATGCCATATAAGGGGATAAACGCCAGCAGGACCGAGATCGGGATGGTGACAATCGGGATCGCGGCCGAGGGGAAATGCCAGAGGAAGAGCATAATGACGATGCTGACGATGATCATTTCCTCGATGAGCTGGCCCCTGAGGGTTTCGATCGATCGATTGATCAGCTCCGAACGGTCGTAGGTCGTCACGACTTCGACTCCAGAGGGCAGGGAGGGCTGGATCTCCTTGAGCTTGTCCTTGACCCGGTTGATCACGTTCAGGGCGTTCTCTCCGGAACGCATGATGACGATGCCGCCTACGGCATCGCCCTCACCGTCGAGGTCGGCGACTCCGCGCCGGATCTCGGGACCCAGGACGACCTGGGCGACGTTCCTGACGAGGACCGGCGTCCCGGACATATCGTTCTTAACGACGATGGCTTCGATGTCCTTGATCGACTTGGCGTAGCCGCGGCCCCGGACCATGTATTCTTTACCCGAGAACTCCACCAGCCGGCCGCCGACGTCGTTATTCCCGTCTCGGATGGCCTCGATGACCTTCATCAGGGGGATGTTGTAGGCCTGGAGAGCATTGGGGTCGACGTTGACCTGATACTGTTTCTGGAAGCCTCCGACGGAAGCGACTTCGGCGACCCCGGGGACGCCCTGGAGCCAATAGCGCATGTACCAGTCCTGGAAACTCCGGAGCTGGGCCAAGTCGTTCTTGCCGGACTTGTCGACGAGGGCGTACTGATAGACCCACCCCACGCTCGTCGCATCGGGCCCCATTTCGGTCTGGACGCCCTGCGGGAGCCTGGGCGTGATCTTGCTCAGATATTCCAGGGTGCGGCTGCGGGCCCAGTAGATGTCCGTCCCGTCCTGGAAAATGACATACACATAGGAGAACCCGAAGTCGGAGTAACCGCGGATGGCTTTAACCTTGGGCGCTCCGAGCATGGACGTCACGATCGGATAGGTCACCTGGTCCTCGATGACATCGGGGCTCCGGTCCCACCTCGAATAGATGATGACCTGGGTGTCCGAGAGGTCCGGGATGGCGTCCAGCGGGATGTTCCGGATGGCGTAGATCGCGCCGACGATAGCCGCGGCGGCAAAAATAAGGACGATGTACTTATTCTTCGCCGAGAACTCGATGATCTTCTCAATCATGTTTTTGTTCTCCCGCCGCGGTCTTGGTCATCCGGTTGAGGGCGGCCTTGAGGCTCGACTCGGAGTCGATAAGGAAGTTGGCGGACGTGACTACGTTCTCGCCGTCGCTCACGCCGCTGAGGACCTCGACCATGTCCTGGCCCTTGACGCCGAGCTTGACCTCACGGGGTTCAAAATAGCCGTCGCCTTTGGCCACGAAGACGATCTTGGTCTCGCCGGCGTCCAGGACGGCGTAAGAAGGGACGGTCAGCTTGGTCCCATAATCGACGTGGATCTCGAGCTTAGCGAACATCTCGGGCTTGAGCTTGAGACCCGGATTGGCTACCTCTATTCGGACCTGGTTCGTACGCGTCTCGGACTTGAGATAAGGGTAAATGTACGTAATCGTCCCGGCGAAAGACTCTCCGGGATAATAAGATAGTGAGATTTTCGCCTCTTGCCCCGTCTTGATGAACGGCAGTTCATACTCGTAGATCTCGCCGAGGATCCAGACTCTGGAGAGGTCGGCGATCTTGAAAAGGTTCTCCCCGGCCATGATCTTCTGCCCCTGAATGACGTTCTTCTCGATCACGATCCCGGACCCGGGAGAATGGATCGTCACGGTCTTCTTCGTCTGCCCGGTGCGTCCAAGCTCTTCGACCTCCTGGTCCGGGATATCCCACAGCCTCAACTTCTCCCGGGCCGATTTGAGGATAGACGAGGAATCGCCGAGCGTCGCACCGGCCTTGAGAGCGATGAGGTATTCCTGTTGTGCGGCAACCAGGTCGGGGCTGTAGATGTCGAAAAGGGGCTCGCCTCTCCGGATGGCCCGGCCCGTGGAGTTCACGAAGAGCTTTTCCACCCAGCCGTCGAACTTGAAGTTGACGATCGAGATGTTCGGTTCGGCATAATCCACCCGACCGACCGCCTTGATGAGCTTATGGATGGGCTGGGACTGCACGGGCGCCGTCTTGATACCGATGAGCTGCTGCCTCTCGGAACTGATTTTGACCTGGATCCTCCCGCCGACTTCCGTGACGGCGCCGCTTTCCTCGACTTCGAAAGGGACCATCTCCATGCCCATCGAATCCTTGCCCGGTTTATCGGAGACCTCGCCGGGGTTCATGGTCGAACGATACATGACCTTTTTCTTGGGGGCCGGCGGCTCTTCGGGCTTAGCTTTCTCCGCTTGGTCATGGGTGTGTCCGGCAGACCCGGCTGCCGGGGCGGTTCCGCCACTTCCCTTGCAGGTCGCGTACAAAACGATGGCGGCCGCCGTCAGACAAAGGACCGCGATCCTAATTTTGGTCTTCATTCTTCCCTCCCCAATTCACGATCTCCTTCGCCGAATACTCTTCCAGCCGGGCGATCGAGCTCCAGAACTCGGCGAGCTCTTTGTAATAGGCCATTTGATATGAGAAATAGGTGTTGATGTCGGCCAGCAGAGCTAGAAAATCGGTCTTGTTGACTTGATAACTGGCCAGCGAAGATTCCACGGTCAGAGAGGCCTGCGGAATGATCTTGTCCTTGTACAGCTTGATCAGGCTCTCGGCTGACCTGACCTTGAGATACTCCTCAATCACCATGAAGGTCACGTCGTTCTTCATGGAGATGAGGCCGCTCTTTGTGCTCTTGAGGCGGACGAGCGATTCCTCGAGCATCTTGGACTGCTTCGTCTTGCGATAAAGCGGGATCTCGAACCCGACCATGACCTCGTACATGCTGGGCAGCCGGCCCTTGAATTCCCAGCCCGCCCCGACTACGAAGTTGGGAGATAGCTCTTTCCTGCCGAGCGCGACCATCTTCCCTCCTTCCTCGACCATCAAAGCGGCTTCCTTCACCATGGGGGAATTCTCTTCTGCGGCTTTCTTGAGCTCCTCGAGCGACACGGGGAGGCTTTCGACTTCCTGGTCCTGTGGCATTCCCAGGGGTTTGTCCGCGGGGAAATCCAGAAGCAGGTTGAGCCGGGCTTGGAGAGACTTGATCATCTCGGCCATCGGCGTGATCATCTCATCCATCCTCGAGATCTCAACGTTGGCCTTCAGGACGTCCGACTGAATACCGCTCCCGACGGCGTACTTCGTCTCGGTCAGGTCGAGCGCTTTCTGCAGGAGGGCTTTCTGTTCCTGGAGGATGGCGACGGACTTATGCAGGGCGTATAGATCGAAATAGGCGGTTTTTACATCCTTGAGGACGCCCAGAACGACCGCGTTGCGGACCTCTTTCGTCCTCTCGAAGGCCTTCTCGGCGATCTCGCCTTTGAGCCGGAGCTTGCCGGGAAACGGGATGGCCTGGGTGAACGAGAGCCCGACCCCGCTCATCACTTCCTGGCCGAGAGTGAACTTGGGGAAGCCCATGTTCTTCAGGCTGAGGCCGACCATCGGATCGGGCAGGCTTTTTTCCTGGGGAATCCTGAATGAGGAGGCTTCCGACTCAAAGCCCACCGACTTGATCTTCGGGTTCCTTTCCAGCGCCTGTTTGAGGAGGTCGTCGAGGCGCACGGCGTCTTCCTGGGCGAGCAGAAGCGCCGGGAACAGCATAAAAACGCACAAAGAGACTGATTTTTTCATGATCACCTCCTGCAGCCGACCTCTATTCATGGCCGGAGCGCAAGACACAGGTCTTATCGTGATTGATGAACAGTAAAGAGACGCTCTTTTTGACCGGGACCAGGGCAATTATGGTCGTGATAGCCAGCAGAACGATGGTGAGGAAAATCTTTTTGAGGGGAAGCGGGATCCTCGATGGCTGGCCCAGAAGCTGATTGGCCCTCTCCGTAGTCGGGTCGAAGAACCAGGAAGCCGCCGGGCCGTTGAGCCTCTGGACCTTCAAGAGCGAACTAACGAGATCCAGCGGGCTTGCCTGGGAGCTGACGGAATAGGCGTCCGCCGTTATCTCAGACGTGAGATGGTAGGCCTTTTTGAGGAACCTGCTGACCGGGAGGAAAAACAGAAAATCCGATATGAAAGAAACAGCCAAGCCCTTCAGGGGGTCCTTCGATTTCTGGTGATGAAACTCGTGGAGGATGACCGCCCGGAGCTCCTTTTCGTCCAGGATATCCACGAGCTTCGTGGAGAGAAAGACCCGGGGCTTGAGGAAACCGCCCGTAAAAGCGAGAGGCAAGAGATCCTCGAAGACCGTGGCGTTCTCCGGGAAAGGAAATCGGGAGATATCCCTGGGCGGAACGGCATTCCGTTCGGCACGATCCACGAAAGCCAACGTCCGTAGGATTCTATGGGCTGTCCGGGAAAGGGCGTAAAGGAACGAAAACGACATGAAGACGAGGAGGAGGGCCGTTTCCGGATGCCTGTAGAGCTGAAAAAAGACCAGGAGGGAAAGCAGGGAAAGCGCGCCCAGGAGCAGGGCGGGCCGCGTCCACGCCTTAGCTATAATATTCCCCATTTTTCTTCTCTTCGATCAGCTTTTCGAGCTTTTCGAGGTTTCCTTTCGGCATTTTAAAGAATAAGTCGGCAAAGGCCGAGACGGCCAGGTCGGGTGATACGTCAAAGGCCTTCTGAACGAGAGTCTCCGTGACGGCGCTTTCATAAGCCTGCCGCGATACCGCCGGAGTGAAAAGAATAGTCCCCGACTTCCGGTCCTTTTTAATGAGGCCCTTTTTCGACAGCCGGTCCAGGACTGTCAACGCCGTCGTGTAAGCGATATCCTTCTTTCGGCGAATCTCCTCATAGAGGTCCCTTCCCTTCATCGATCCTTTCGTCCAAAGGATTTCCATGAGAGGCCGCTCCAGTTCTTCGGATAAGGGGCCAAATCCTCTCTTTTTCGATGGGATTAATAATTTCATGCCTACATAATATTCTACGCACTGTAGAATGTCAAGGGGGTTGCGGGCTTTTTCGACGGTTTTCTATTCGCACGTCGGATAGAAATTGCCGTAAGAGCAGGCCGCGGCTACTTACGCGAATCGCTGATTATCTCGTAATGTTCTGGGGGATTTGAGTGGCGTGCCTGAGAGGATTCGAACCTCCGACCTTTGGATCCGGAGTTCCAGAGCGTCCTTCGTTATAATGAACGGCCCTAATCAGGCGGAAGATTCACTTGCCAGAAAACTCACATACGGATTATCAGGCGATCGATAGGATTATTGCCCATCTGAAGCTGACGTTCTTGGCGGCGAAGCCTCCCGCTTTTTGATCATCTCATTTTCACCGGAAGGGAAAGTCTATCGTCTTTTAGCCGGTGCGAGAGGGGTTTTTGCCCCAATATGCTCCTCCGCCGCCGATTTTCGCGTCAATTGACATCGCCGCGCGGCCGGCGATATATTATCGACATGGTTATGAGGGGAGATTCATCGACCGGAGGGACCGTTCTCAACGCCGCACAAAAAAATCTTATAGTTTCGGTCAAGCGGCTCCCCGGGCTTTTTTCTTGGAGAACTTATTTATAAGCACGGCAAAAATGAAAAGAGGCCCGGCAAAAAGGGCGGCGCCCGCGGCGAGCCCAATGTTCTTGCCGCTCAACATCTCGATCCCCCAGCCGAACTGGTCTTCGTTTACGAGGTAGGTCCAAGTCGAGGACGGCCCCTTAAGCTCATCTGCATCGAAGTCCAGGGAGGCGTTCTTCCCCAACCGGGTTTCGAAGGCCGCGATCACGGCCTTTTCGACTCTCGGCCGGATCTTCAGGAACTCGGCGGTCGCAGACCGCTGGAATTCACCAAGAGGGGTTTTCCCGCCTAAGCTCACCAGGTGGATGCTCTCGCGTGTGTCCTGCACCCAAGCCAAATGGTCCGACCAAGCGTCGTCGATTTGAACTAAGGTCAGGCGCCTTTCCAGTTCCCGGGCCTCCCTCTTCCCAAACCGGGCCGCCGCATCGGCAAACAGCGCGGGAGCTTTTTCGGCGACCGGACCGGAACTCGTTTCTAAGTCTTCGCCCTGGGCAAGAACACCGCGTCTCCAATCCTGAATGATTCGCCTCTGCATTTCGACGAGTTCGGAATACTTCCAGAGAGACCTGCGGATGTCGAAGTTCTGGCCCTCTATGACGCGTTGGGCGTGCCCGATATCCCTGGAGACGAGCCCGTTCTCGACGGCCTCAGACCGGCGGGAGAGCCGGTGCCGCTTGAACAACCTGCCGGTAAGACCATAGCGCTCGAAAAGGTCATCTTCCAGGCTGATAAAGAACCGCGTCGATCCGGGATCGCCCTGGCGGCCCGACCTGCCCCGGAGCTGATGATCGATACGGAGGCTCTCATGACGGTTCGTTCCGATGACGTACAATCCTCCAAGCGCCACGACCCGATCGCGCTCCCGTTCGTCCTCGCCGCCGAGCTTGATGTCCGTGCCCCGCCCGGCCATGTTTGTTGAGATGGTAACCGTGCCCGGTTTGCCGGCCCCGGCAATGATCTTGGCTTCGAGGTCGTCGTTCTTCGCGTTGAGGACCTCGCAAGGGACTCCTGCAGCGCCCATGTCCGCGGCCAGCTCTTCCGACTCCCGGACGCTCGCGGTGCCGACGAGAACAGGCCGGCCCTCGGAATGGACCCGGACGATCTCGTCGATGATCGCAGTCCGCTTCGCCTCCCTGTGCGTATAGATCCTGTCCGGCTCGTCGACCCGGACGCTCGTCCGGTTCGGCGGGACGATAACCGTGCTCAGCCCATAGAATTCCTTAAACTCCCGGGCGGCCGGTCGGGCTGTTGCGGTCATCCCCGAGAGGCGCGGGTAGAGTCTGAAGAAATGCTGGAGCGTGATCGAGCCCAGGACCCGGCCCTCTGACTTCCGGGCAACTCCTTCTTTCGCCTCAACCGCAGCCTGCAGGCCGTCCGGCCAGTGCCGGTTGTCCACGACGCGGCCCGTGAACTCGTCGACAATCTCGATCTGTGAATCGCGAACGATGTAGTCCACATCCCGCCTGAGAAGGGCCTCGGCGTGAAGGGCGCAATAGACGGCCCCCAGAAGGCGTTGGTTTTTCGTGTCATAGAGGCTGCCGCAGCCGAGGGCGGTTTCGAGGCGGGCCGCCCCTTCATCCGTTAGGAAGACGTTCCTGTGCTCGGCGTCGGTCTCGTAATCACATCCGGGACCGGACATTTTTATGAGTCTCGCCAGCCGGCCGGCGTCCCACGTCGCCTTCTCCCCCACCCCCGCTATGACCAGGGGCACGCGCGCCTCATCGATAAGAATGGAATCGGCTTCGTCCACGATCACCACGTGAAAAGGACGGTGGACAAGGTCCCCGGCCGAGGACGCGATCCCGTCGCGGAGAAAGTCGAACCCGGCTTCCTTGGCTGTCGCATAAGTCACGTCGCATCCGTACGCGTGACGCTTGTCCTCGGCCTGAGCGCCCTCCCGGGCGCAACCGACAGTAAGGCCCAGAAATTCGTAAATAGGACCCATCCAGGCCGCGTCGCGCCGGGCCAGATAGTCATTGAACGTCAGGACGTGAACTCCTTTTCCGGACAGGGCGTAAAAATAGGCGGGAAAGACGGCCGCCAGGGTCTTACCCTCCCCTGTCGGAAGCTCGGCGATCTTTCCGCCGGCCATGGCAAGTCCGGCGATGAGCTGGGCGTCGAACGGGTCGAGGCGCAAAACGCGGCGGGACGCCTCCCGGACGAGGGCAAAAGCCTCGATAAGCTTGTCGTGCGGAGGAAAGGGTGCGTTCATGTCACTGTGATCGCTGACGTCGGGAACGGACCTCGCCTCTGCGATGAGGGCCTCGGACCGGGCTTTAAGTTCTCCTTCCGGAAGCCCTCTAAAATCTCGAAACTTAATCGCCGAAACAACCCCCCGGTAAATGTCGAGATTCATCTCGACCGGGTTTCCTGTCGCTTTATCGAACAAGGCCCGTGTTTTTATGAAGGGCCTGATGACTTTCTTGAACGTAAGTATTTTGACTTTCTCTTGATGTTGCATAGGAATCTCCTCTGCCGCCGGAATCGTTTTCCAAAAAGCTCGGGCTAGATCAGGCGGACAGAGGCGGGCTCCTGGACGGAAGAAGCCCTTGGCAAAACGAGAGGACCGAGACGGGGCCCGGAGGCGCCGCCCTGGACATCCGGACGGCCTTGAAGATCAGCGTGACCGAAAGCAGGAAAAGAAAGAGCAGGGGTAGAGACAGGGCAATAATGAGAAGGATTGGATAGATGATCGCAAAGCTTCCCGACAGGCGCCCGTCTTTCATGGTCCTTATTTTACCCGGGCCTCCCGGCCCGGTCAATAGACCTCATCTTCAAATTGAGGTTGAATTATATCCTTGTCTGGCGTAAATAGTTCTTTGCGGCGTCCGCAAACGCCGATCGAAGGAGGAAGGCATGAAAAAGTCCGTCATCCTGGTTCTTCTCGCGATCTTTATCGTTTCCATGGCAGCTTGGGCCGAAGATGTCAAACCCGGCTCCAAATCCGCCAAAACCAGCCTGATCACATCCGATGTTCTTTCCGGACTGGAATTCCGGAACATCGGGCCGGCCCTGATGTCCGGACGGATCAGCGACATCGTCATCCACCCCAAGGATAAGGCGACCTGGTACGTCGCCGCGGGCTCGGGCGGTGTCTGGAAGACGGAGAACGCGGGCATGAACTGGACGCCCGTCTTCGATTCCCAAGCTTCTTATTCTATCGGCTGTATCACCCTCGATCCCTCGAATCCGGAGATCGTCTGGGTCGGGACGGGCGAGAACGTCAGCGGGCGCCATGTCGGGTACGGAGACGGCATCTACAAGAGCCTAAACGGCGGGAAAACCTGGACGAACATGGGTCTCAAGAATTCGGAGCACATCGGCCGGATCCTCGTCGATCCCCGGAACCCCAACGTCATCTACGTCGCGGCCGAAGGGCCGCTCTGGTCGCCGGGAGGAGAACGCGGCCTCTATAAGAGCGGTGACGGAGGCAAGACCTGGATCCAGTCCCTCGAGATCAGCAAGGACACGGGAGTCACGAGTGTGGAATTCGATCCATCGAATCCCGATATCCTTTACGCGGCCGCCTACCAGCGTCGGCGCTCCGTGGCCGCGTTCATGGGCGGGGGGCCCGAATCCGGGATCCACAAGTCCGAGGACGCCGGGAAGACCTGGCGGAAGCTCACGGTCGGCCTTCCGTCCGGGAACATGGGCAAGATCGGCCTGGCCGTCTCCCCCTTCGACCCGCGGGTCGTATACGCCACGATCGAGGCCGGCCCCGATGAGAAAGGGTTCTATCGCTCCGCGAACAAGGGCGAGAGCTTCGAAAAGCGCAATTCCTACACGAGCAGCGGCACGGGACCTCATTATTACCAGGAGATCTTCGCCGATCCCAACGCGTTCGACCGCGTCTACCAGATGGACCCGGCGATGATGGTGACGGATGACGGCGGAAAGACGTTCCGGCGGGTCGGAGAGAGAAACAAGCACGTCGATAATCACGCCCTGGCTTTCTTCCCAGGCGATCCGGACCACTTGCTCAACGGATGCGACGGCGGCGTGTATGAAAGCCGCGACCGGGGCAAGACGTGGAGGTTCTTCGAAAATCTGCCGGTCACGCAATTTTACAAGCTCGCCCTGGACAACGCCCTTCCCTTCTACAACGTCCACGGCGGCGCCCAGGACAACGGCAGCCAGCTCGGGCCCTCTCGGACACTTAACGCTAACGGGATCAGCAATTTCGATTGGACCATAACTTTTGGAGCCGATGGCTACGCTTGCGCCATCGACCCCGTGGACCCCAACACCGTATATGTCGAAATGCAGGAGGGTAATCTCTTCCGTTATGACCGAAAGAGCACAGAGGCTGTCCATATCAGTCCAAAGCCGGAGCCCGGAGAGCCTCCTCTGCGTTTCAACTGGGACTCCCCCGTCCATATCAGCCCCCACGACCGGACGCGCATTTATTACGCGTCCCAGTATCTTTGGAAGAGCGATGACCGGGGCGACTCCTGGACCAAGATTAGCCCCGACCTGACCCGTAACGTTTTCCGCCTGGACCAGAAGATCATGGGCAAGACCTGGAGCGTGGACTCGTTGTGGGACCACGGTGCCATGTCGCAATTCAGCACGATCACGTCCGTCAGCGAGTCGCCGGTACGGAAGGACCTCATCTACGTGGGCACCGACGACGGTCTCATCCAGGTAACCGAGGACGGCGGAAAGACGTGGCAGAAGATCGACAAGGTCCCCGGCATCCCGGATTACTTCTTCGTCAACCGGATCAAGGCCTCGAAACACGACGTCGACACCGTGTACGCGGCCGTGGACTGCCATAAGACCGGCGATTACAGGCCGTTCCTCCTGATGAGCGTTGACCGCGGCCGGACCTGGACAAACATCGCGGGCGACATCCCCGAGCGGACCCTGGTCTGGTCTATCGCCCAAGACAGCATCCAGAGGGACCTGCTCTTCGCGGGAACCGAGTTCGGAATCTACGCGACGGTGGACGGAGGCAAGCATTGGGTCAAGCTTACGGGCGGCGTACCCACGATCTCCTTCCGGGACATCGAGGTCCAGGAGAGGGAGAGCGACCTTGTCGGAGCTTCGTTCGGACGGGGCTTCTTCGTCCTCGACGACTACTCTCCTTTAAGGCGGATCAACGAGCAGACGCTGGGCGAAGGAGCGGTTCTCTTCCCCGTCAAGAAAACTCTGATGTACATTCCGCTCAAACCGCTGGACTCGAGCGGGAAAGGCTGCCTGGGTGAGACGTTCTATTTGGCGCCCAACCCGCCTTTCGGCGCCGTGTTCACGTATTACCTTAAGGAATCATTGAAGACCGGGGCCGAGGCCCGGCGCGAGAAGGAAAAGGAACTCGACAAGGCCGGGAAGTCCGTCTCTTTCCCCGGCTGGGAAAAACTCAGGGTGGAAGAGACCGAGGACAAGCCCGAGATCGTCCTGACCGTCGCCGACGAGACCGGCCAGGTCGTTCGCCGGGTCACAGGCCCCGCCGGCAAAGGTATTCACAGGATCGCCTGGGACCTGCGGTATCCCGCGATCGAACCGACCGAGATCGAATCGAAGGAGAGAGACGAGTGGGACTGGAACCCCCAGGGGCCGCTTGTCGTTCCGGGCACGTTCACCGTGTCGCTGGCCAAGAAGCTCGACGGCGTCCTGACGCCGATCGATAAACCGGAGACATTCATGGTCGAATCCCTCGTCCTCGCCGGCATGGCGGAAAAGGACCGCAGCGCCCTCCTCGCCTTCCAGAAGAAGGCTGGCGAGCTGCAGCGGGCGATGATGGGGGCGGGGGCGGCCGCCGAGGAAGCGTCCAACAGCCTCAAGTTCATGAAGAAAGCCCTGATGGAGACGCCCAAAGCCGACCCGAAAGTCGCCGAAAGGATCAAAGCCTTGGAAAAGCGGTTGCAGGAAGCGATGAGGACGCTCTACGGCGACCGCACCATGCAGCGGCGCTCCGAACCATCCGCGCCGTCCCTCATGGACAGGGTCAGCGCCCAGCTCTCGACGACCTTCCCAATCACGGAAACCGTCAAGCGCGGCTACGAAATTGCGGCGGACGCGTTTGGAAACTACTTGGAAGACCTGCGGAACTTGATCGAGGTCGACTTGAAGAAGCTTGGGGACGAGATGGAGGCGGCCGGGGCGCCCTGGACGCCCGGCCGCGGCGTACCAGTCTGGAAGAAGACCGAATAATAATTGCGATTTAGGAGAGGCCGGCGGTCTCGCCGCCGTCGATACAGATCTCCGCGCCCGTGATATAGGCCGCCTCGGCTGATGCCAGAAAGGCAAACAGGGCGGCGACCTCAGCGGGGTCGGCGTGGCGTTTCATCGGGATCTTCAAGTTCATCGCATCGAGCGTTTCCGGCGTATACTCAGCTTTCTGCATTGACGTGAGAACATATCCCGGGCAGACGGCGTTGACCCTTATGAACGGCGCCAACTCTAGGGCCATGGTCTTGGCGAGCAGGATGACGCCGGCTTTAGAAGCATTATAATCCGCATAGAAGGGGTGCCCTTCGGTCCCGTTCGTCGAGGCCGTCATGAGGATGACGCCCGAACCCCGGGCTTTCATCCGGCGGACGGCCTCCCGGGCGCAATAGAATACCCCGTCGAGGTTGGTGTGGATGACGCGCGCCCATTGTTTATCGGTAATATCCACAAAATCCTTCCGGATGCTGATGCCGGCGTTTGCGATGAGGACATCAACCCCTCCAAAGAGTCCATCGGTCTCGCGGAAGGCCAGCGCAACCTGGGCGGGATCGCTCACGTCGGCCTGAATGGCCCGCTCGATCCCCCGATTCTCCCGGACGGCCGCATCAAGGGCTTCCCGGTCGATGTCCAGGACGGCCACGCGTGAGCCCTCCCCGACAAACCGGACGGCTGTCGCCAGCCCGATTCCGCTCGCGCCGCCGGTGATAACGATCCTCTTCCCTGCCAGGTCCTTATACATCGCCATGGGTCCTCCTCAAGTCCTGAGCGATTAGTATTATTCCCGACGCGGGAGGTTGTCAAACTTGGGACACGATATCAGTTTCCGAATTCTTTCAATCAGCTATTTTTCCAGGGGAGAATCTGGAAATTCGGAAATTGGTATTGTGTCCCCGATTTAAAGGATATACGAAACGCCGATCTCGAACCTAAGACCCGGGACCCTGAGAAAGATGTCGCGCCGGGGTCCGGTCCGGTCGATATTCAGGTTGGTCACGTCCCGGCCCCTTCCCGGCCCCTTGGCGTACATCAGAGCCAGAAAGCGATAAGAGCCGCCACAGGTCACGAAGACCCTGTCGCTAAGGGGGATAAGCAGGCCGGCGCCGGCTTGGACTCCCAAACCGAGATAATTGGCGTCATAGATGACGCCCCCGCGTTCCGCGGCGTTGCTGACGTGAATCCAGGGGGTTTCGAAACCGAGCTGGATATAGGGCAGGACAGCGGCCCTGGTCCACAAGTAGCCTTTGCCGCTGACCTCGATGGCATTGGAATAGGCGGTGCTCTTGACCCCGCGGAAGGACGCGTCGTGGACCGTCCTGGAAAAGCCGACCGTCCAGAGGCCGCTCTTTCGAGTCTGCCCATAGCTCACTGAGAAGCCGGGCCCTCTCGAGACTTTGGGAACATAAAAGACCTTCTCCGAGTTTCCGAGGGCGAGCTTGCCGTCGAGGTCCCCTTTGAGGGCATCCCCCAAAACCGTGAAAATGACGAATGCGCGTTCGGCGCAGGATCGGTTCCAGCGAAGCGGAGGGGGTGCTGACTGGGCCCGCGTGACGACGGCAATCGCCGCGAGAAGCCAAACGATCAGGACCGCCTTCTTCATCATGTCCTTGGACTCCTGTAAATGAAGCCAGTATACCCGAGTCGCCGGACTTTGAGAAGGACCTGTCCCGGCCAACGGCTGCATCATCCCCCGTAATTCCATCGTCGCGGCCGGCTCCCTTGTCCCTCTCGGAAAAACCTATCCTGAAGGCTCTCTCATCCTGGGCTCGCCGGCCAAGGTCGCCCGCAAGCTCACAGAGGAAGAGATCCGGAGGAACGAGGAAAGCGCAGTCCATTACCGATGGATCTGGGAAGCCTACCTCAGGGACGGCATCGGCCGCACCCCGAAATAAGCGCGGACGGCGCCGTCAGCAGACGAGGTCCAGCGCCCGTGGGAGGACCTTGAAGACGACCCTTTCGAACGTTTCGGGACGCTCCGCGCCACCGATGATCTCGCCGTCGGTCTGAACCTCGAACGGCGTTTCCGAAGAGATTTCGAAACTCGAGGACCTCAGGAACCGGACTTCTTTCATTTTTCCATGCCTCCCCTTTCCCGCGAGCCGCGCGATCCGGGCCAGGCGGCCGAACGAGCACATCCCGATAAGGCAGGCGTCCAGGGTCCCGTCGTCAGGCCGGGCCTCGGGCGCGATCAGCTTCCCCGTCGCCCAGTAGCGGATGTTGCTGAAGACGGCCGCGATGAACTCGCCGCGGACGGTTCCGGCTTCCGAGTCCATCGTCAACGACAGCGGCAGAATCCCGGAACGGTAGGACCTAATGATCCCGAGGACACCGGCGAGTGTTTGTCGTCGACCGAGAGCCGGTTTCCGTCGGGCCAGAGCGTCCACATATCCGTTCACCTGGGCCCCCAATCCGACGTTGGCCTGTCCAAGGTAATAGCGGAGCGTCTTGCTTCCCCGGACGATGCATCCCAGGTCTACGCGCCGGGTCCATCCCCGCTTCAGGGCCCGGCCGGCCTTCTCCAGGGAATCCACGCCGAATTCCCTGTCGATGTCATTGGAGGAACCGACGCCGATCATCCCGAACCTCGCCACGGCGCCCGCCTTGACGATCTCGTTCACAATCAGGTGGAAGGTGGAATCGCCGCCCGCGCCGACAACGGTCGCATAGGTCAGGGCGTGCTCACGGGCCTGGGCCTTGAGCTCTCCCTCGCTCCCGGTCACGAACAGGTCATATAAGACGCCATGTCTGTGGAGGCAGGCCTCGACCCGGTCCTTCATGCCGACGGCTTTGCCCTTCCCCGCTGAGGGATTGAACAGGACGGCGGCCCTATCCTTCGTCACCGGACCTTCTTGGCCTTCTGCTCGAAATCCTGCTGCCAGAGGACAAGGCCGTTGACCACGCCATTGTCGTCCCGCCGGAACTGAATCCGGATATACGGATCGATGGAGAAGAACACCGTCTGGCTCTCCACATAGAATTTCGTCCTGGCCTGGTCGGTCGGCTGGATGACCAGGTAATAGTCCTCGAAGCTCACATCGAGATGATAGTCGGGCGCGACCTCATAGAAGCCCACATAATCCTGATAGACCGAAGGATCGAGCCTGAACAGGGGCTTTTCCTCAGGCTTGAACCGGCCCCAGCCGTAGGCGGAGGAGACGGCCCGGAGGATCTCTTCCGTAAGCAAGCCTCCGTTATCGCTGTTCGTCATGACGACAACCCCCTGTCCCTTCCCCGGGAAGACGATCGCGAAGCTCGAATAGCCGCGAGTCTTCCCCTGGACGTTGAAGTTTGCCTCGTCCCCGGTCCCTTCGACCGTGAACCCGAAACCCTGGTTCCCCGCCTGGGTGGTCAGCATCGTCCGGGCCGCCTCCGCTGAGAGGAGCTGGGCCGGTAATTCAGGATGTCCCGATAGCCATAAGCTTTTGCCCACTCGACCTGGTATCTGTCGATGACGGCGATGCTTACGCCCGGGACCTTGTAAAATTCCATCCGCCCGGTGAGGGACATTTTCTCGATCTTCGTCCCCTTGATATAGACCGCCTGGAGGAGCCCCTTCTCGACCTGCCGGGCCCTCTTTTTTGTGAGGGAGGCCTGCGTCTCGCAACCGGTGAAGACGAAACCCGCGGCCAGGAAGAATATGAGCGCCGCGGGCTTGATCCGGATGAAGCGCATAACCTTTTCTCCTCCTCGACCTCTTTTGCTTATATCATACCAAAACCGGGGAGACAAGACGGACCGGGGAAGTTCCGGGTGCACTCGGAAACCCGATCGCCGAATAGCCGCGCGTAAAAAATAATCGATGTCTCCTTCGAACGAATTGAAAGATGGGAACTTCTGTTGTATAAGAATCCTTTGGAAAGGAAAGACCATGAGGACCTATGAATCGATCCGACTCGGGATACCCGAGATCCTGCTCCCCGGACCCGGCCGCAACCTCAGCCGGTGGGCGGTCATCGCCTGCGATCAGTACACGTCGGAACCGGAGTACTGGAACCGGGTCGCCGAGATCGTTGGGGACGCCCCGTCCACGCTGAAGCTCATCTACCCCGAGGTCTACCTGAATGAAAAGGATCCCGACGCTCGGATCGCCCGCATCCGGAAAAACATGAAAGACTACATGGACGAAGGCCTTTTCGTGAAGACCGAAGGCTTCGTCTATGTCGAACGCCAGACCGAAGACCACACCCGCAAGGGACTGATAGCCTGCCTGGACCTCGAGGCCTATGATTACCATACGGGCTCCACGAGCCTCATCCGGGCGACCGAAGGGACCATCCTCGAGCGCATCCCGCCCCGGGTCCGCATCCGGGAGGGCGCGCCCCTCGAACTTCCGCACATCATGGTCCTTATCGATGATCCGGAGAACAGGGTCATCGGACCTCTCGCCGAAAACAAGGACCGTCTCGGGAAGCTCTATGATTTCGAGCTGATGATGGATTCGGGGCGCCTCGCCGGCTACAGAGTCGACGACCCGGACCTCGAGCGCGGGGTCCTCAATGCCCTCGAGGCGCTTGCCGATCCGGTCTCGTTCGCCGGGAGATACGGCCTGAAACCGGGCACCCCCATCCTTCTCTATGCGATGGGTGACGGGAACCACTCTCTTGCCACCGCCAAGTCCATCTGGGAGAAGACCAAGGAGAGCGCCGCGGACAGGACGGCCGTCCTGGCTTCCCCCCTGAGGCACGCCCTCGTGGAACTTGTCAACCTCCACGACGACGCCCTGAACTTCGCGCCCATCCACCGGATCATCTTCGAAAAAGCCCCGGGCCGATATATCCTTGAGGAAATGAAGACCTTCTATCACGGCCGCTGGGCGTTCTCGGCCTGCGCGAACTTCGAAGAGATGAAGACGGCCGTGGATTCGGCCCCGGCCGGGCTCCACAAGATCGGCATCATCCGGAACGGCGAATATGCCGTCATCGAGGTTTCGGAACCCGATTCCAATCTTCCCGTCGGAACCCTCCAGACCTTCCTGGACGCCTTCCTGAAGAGCCAGGGAGCCCGCAGTATCGATTATGTCCACGGGACGGATGCGTTGATCAAGCTGGGGAGCTACCCTGGGAACGAGGGCTTCTATCTTCCGGCGATGGACAAGGACCAGCTCTTCCGGACGGTCATCCTGGACGGCGCCCTCCCCCGGAAGACCTTCTCCATGGGCGAGGCCTGGGAGAAGCGGTTCTATATGGAAGCCCGGAAGCTCGTCTGAACGTCCGAACCATTCTCGTGTTCGCGTTCGTTTTATCGGCCGGGATGTTGAACGCGTAAGTCATCCCCAAGTCCTCATGCCGATGAGGGGGCCGATCCCCGCCGCTCGGAAGAGCCAAGGCATCATATCCCCGCCCGAACCGGCGTATTCGTTGATAATCTAAACTTTGGGCCCGTAGATCGATCCGACCGAAGTGATATAGTCGTTCCCTTCGCGGGCGGTGATCTTTGGTGTTTATCTCAGGAGGGAGGCAATGTCAATCTCGACAGGATCCGTCAAGATTCGAACAGGCGCAGTCAGCCAAGCCTTTTTTCATGCCCTAAATCGAGGTTTAATAACATAAAAATCCGGGATAGCCTTCTCTCCCCTTCCGACATTCGGGCCTTTCCCTATATTCGTCTGTTCGGCCCGCCTCATCAAGGGCCCTGACAGACACGCCGCCCGATCAAGCCGGGCTCCCTCACATCAACCTCAGGAAGGCCTCACCCTATAGAGTCGATCCGGCCATCCCGGATTTATAAAGCAACTTACTCCCGTTTGCTTCTTCTGGACTCCACTATTAATCTAAGTCGCAGCATGCCGCTTGTCAAGCGTTCCGGAAAAATAATAAGGGCTATTTCGGTTCCGCGCCGTCCCAGCAATAAGTGCAGAGCTTTTTCTTGGGCAGGCCGATGGCCTCCACCAGGTCCTCGAGGCGCTGGTACTTGAGCGTCGTCAAGTTGAGGCGCTTCCGGATGCTCTCTTCGATCGCGTTATATTTGTCCGTTCCGGCTTTCGTGTATTCGGAGAAATCCTCAATGTTCTCCCCGTCGATCTCCCGGATGGCGCGCCGGGCGGCCAGGTCCATCTCTGAGCGGGAGACCGAGAAATTCAGAAATTTGCAGCCGTAAACGAGAGGCGGACAGGCCGGGCGCATGTGGACCTCAAGAGCGCCGACGTCGTAAAGCCTCTTGACCGTATCCTTGAGCTGGGTCCCCCGGACGATAGAATCCTCGCAGAACAGGAACTTCTTTCCCACGATGAGTTCTTTTATGGGAATGAGCTTCATCCGGGCGACAAGGTCCCGGACCTCCTGGTTCTGGGGCATGAAACTTCGCGCCCATGTGGGCGTATATTTGACAAAAGGCCGTTTGAACGGGACCCCGGCTTCAGCGGCGTACCCGAGCCCATGGCCGACTCCCGAATCGGGGATCCCGGCCACGAAGTCGATGGAGATCGGGTTCCTCCTGGCCAGGCAGGCCCCGCACCTATTCCGGACGGATTCGACGTTGATGCCCTCGTAACTTGAGGCGGGGTAACCATAATAGACCCAAAGGAAAGAGCAGATCTGGAGGATATCCTCCGGGGCCTTCCTTACGTCGAACCCGTCGGCCGTGATGAAGTCGATCTCTCCGGGCCCAAGATATTTCAAAGTCTCGACCCCCAGGTTCGGGAAAGCACAGGTTTCCATGGCCGCGGCCGTGGTCCCGTCCTTCCGGCCGATGGCGATGGGGGTCCTCCCCCTTTTGTCCCGGGCAACGTAGATCCCCTTGTCCGTCAGGATGAGAATGGAACAAGACCCCTGGATCGAATCCTGGGCGATCCGGATGCCCTCTTCGAACGTCTCCCCCTGGTTGATCAGCGTGGAAACGACCTCCGTGGGGCTGATTGAGCCCCCGCTCATTTCCGAGAAGTGGATGCGCCGGCTCCGGAATGCCTCTCCGGCCAGGGCCTCGGCGTTCTTGACCGCCCCGACGGTCACGATGGCATAGTTGCCGATGTGAGACCGGATGAGGAGCGGCTGGTCGTCGGTGTCGCTGATGACGCCGATTCCGAGCCGCGAGCGAAGCCCGGCGATGTCGTCATCGAACTTCGATCTGAACTGGGAGTTCTCGATGTTGTGGATGACCCTGGCGAACCCTTCGGGCCGGCTGACGGCCAGGCCTCCCCTCTTCGTCCCAAGGTGCGAATGGTAATCCGTGCCGTAATAGAGATCGGCGATGCAGTCCTCGCGCGATGCGATCCCGAAAAAGCCTCCCATGCCTCCTCCTTCTCTTTCCTGTCAGTGCTTGTCGCTCAGGAACTTTTCTATTTTCGACCCCAGGTCCGCGACCTTCCACAGGAGCTTGTTGTCCGCGACATGGTCCTTTAGGTCGGCGAGCTCCTTTTTCAGCTCCTCGACCGTGTTGATGACATCCTCGATCCTCTTGAATTCGCGTTCATCCGGCGATAAGGGTCTTTTTCATCTGGGTCCTTTCGTCATGGGGGCCGATTTAAACAGAATCTGCGGGCTGAGTCAATATGGATCAACGACCGGAGGCCAAGGCGATCAAGGCCCGTAACAGCCGGAATCCCTCCAAGAAATCGTTGCTGGAGAAGACGGCCGTCCTCGCGTCTGCCCTGGCGACGCCGGGGACGAGCCAAGCGACCTCGGCCTGACCGCTGGTGTGGAACTCGAGCTCAAAGCGGCAGGGCGGCTGGACCTTGAAGGACTTTATCGAAGCACGCTTGAGCAGGGCTTCCTTGGCGCCTTCTTTCAGCAACCGGCGCGCGTCATCCCTAGGATACAGCCTGGCCGCGTATCTTCCGACGGCGTCCTTGACCGCGACACCGATCGTTTCCGTCCCCAGCACGGACTTGGCCTGACCGCAAAGGGCCGTGTCGCCGCTGACCATGATTACAGGAACGTTGAAATAGCCCGCGATGGCCCCGTTGAGGCCCAGCTCGGGCATCTCCTGGCCGTTGACCCGGATCGCATAGACGACGGAACCGGAAATGGTATGGTCCAGGATGGCCGCTTCGGTCCCGGCCTTGGCGTGGTAACCGATGAAGAGGCAGGCCTGGAAGGTGCCGTCGATTCCCTGCATCATGGACAAAGGCTTCGGCGATCCGGAAATGAGGAAGGCCCTGGGATCAAGGGCGTCCGGAATGATGTTGCGCATGCTGCCGTGCGAGTCGTTGACGACGACCTCGGTGGCGCCGGCCTCGAAAAGGCCGTCGATGACGGCGTTGACGTCGTCGGTCATCCATCTGCGCGCCGGGCCGTACTCGGGGGATTCGGGCGAGGTCTGATCGCCATGGACAACGCCCCAGATGCCCTCCATGTCCGCGGAGATGTACACCTTGAGTTTTGGCTTCGGCTGCTGCGCCGCGCAGAGTCCGCTCAGGATCACGAATGACGCCAGTAACAGGATGATCTTTTTCACGATTCCTCCTTCATGGCTCTCGGAATCCTTATATCACCCGGAGGCCGGACATTCAAGGAAGGGAGCACCCGTCATTAAGTTTATTCTAGTGTAGTGCGTCTAACGCTTTTTTATAATTGGGGATTTTGGTCAAGATTTTGTCTACAGAGGCACTCCAGATAAAGACACGAGAATTTTGGTTGTGATTGGTCAGACAGCCTTTAATGGCAGCGATCAAAATCGGCACGCTCGCGAAACTACCACTCAACCAGATTCAACCAGGAACTGGACGTCGTAGTGAAGTGCAGATGGAACCGGGGATGCCGCCAGGACCGTCGTCATTACGATGTTCTGATAGCGGAAAGAAAAAACTCCCGGTTCCAAAGCCTGCGCCCTAGGAGTGGCGACTTATAACGGCGTCAATCTCCGTCGCAATGATTTTTCATGGGGAAAAAAGAGCGTGCCCGGGGTGACTCGAACACCCGACCTGCTGATTCGTAGTCAAGGGACGCGCCGAGCTAGTTGACTGATAACTTTATAGTTAGGTCCTTGGAATTTTGTGCCTGTGCCACGTTTGTGCCACTGTTTTCTGGACCTGCTGACTTTTGGGGATTCATGAACACCGCGGCCAGGGCATCGACGGCCTTCCTGCGATTCTCGTCATTCAGGTTGATATAACGATTGGTCGTCCGAATATCGCGGTGTCCGAGGATCTGCTGAATAGTCGTGAGCGGCACTCCGGCCGCGCTCATGTAGGTTCCTGCACAATGCCGAAGGTCATGGGAGTGCAGGTCAGGCAACCCTGCCGCAACCCGCGCCGCGTTGAACGGCTGCTTCGAGTCGGCGAGGTGGCCCTTCCCCCATCGACCAGGGAAGACGTAGTCGCCCGTGCGCTCTATACTGGACAGGACTCCTTCGACGACGGCATTGATCGGTACGCGCAGGAACTTCGTGCTCTTCGTCCTGGCGAATGAGATGACCCTCTCGGCCAGGTTGACCTGGGACCAGCGAAGAGACAGGATTTCGCCCTTACGAAGCCCTGTATTGAGAGCAATCAGGATGATCTTCCTCAACGGTTCACCCGCCGCGGCCAGAAGGCGCCCGACCTCTTCCTTGCTCAAGACGTAGTCCCTTGACTGTTCCGGGAAATAGCTGATGCCCTCGACAGGATTTTCCCCGCGGAAGCGCCTCATCTTTTTAGCCGTGTTAAAGAGGTTTTTCAGGATGGCGAGCTCCCGGTTGATGCTCGGTCCCTTCGTCGTCCGCGTGGTCTTCTTCTTCACGACGACCTTGTCCTTGAGCCTCTGCTGCTTGTACTGCTCCACGAGTTCCGGAGTTATCCTCGAGAGCGGCAACTCGCCGAAGTTGGCCTTCAGGTGCTTGACATAGCCCTTGATACTGCGGATGGACCGCTTCTCGGCCTTGATCTTCAGATACTCATCGGCGAAGTCCGCGAAGTGGACGACCTGCTTTTTCTCGAAGCCCAGCGCTCCACGCTCGACATCCGTCCTCTTCGCAGCCAGGATACTGAGGGCCGCTTGCTTGTCGCCGGAAGCCTTCTCCCGCTTCCTCATACCGTCGACCCAATAGTCGATGTACCAGACCGCCCCCCGCTTGTAAATTCGGCCTTGACCCGGGATGCTTAGGTTCCGCTCACTTTTTTGTTTCATGGCTGTCCCCCCTCGCGTCCTTGATCGTCTTCCTCCGTGCGTCCACCCATTCGACGATTGCCTGGCGAGCTACCGAGGAATAAGACCGGCACTCCTTCTTGGCGATTTTCTGCACCTCGGCATCGGTCTCGACGGGGATCCTTAACACCACCTGAATCATCCTGCCGATAAGCCGTTTCTTTTTCTTCATGATGTAATTGTAATTAATTTAACTTTGCTTGTCAAGGCCTTTCTTTCCAGTGAAAAAGAGGCCGCCCGGCTGAGAAAATTCCGGCCGCTCCAGCGTCTATCTCATTGAGGTATTAAACCACGGCGCAAGCCGACCCGCTGAACCGGCAGGGGCTAAGATCAGCCCTTCCCCGCCTCACCTAATAGCCACGATTCCGTCTTGACACCGCTGACCATCGGGGCAGTAACATGGAGCTCCGGTTTCTTCTCACATCGCGGTATTTCTGGAATAGGCCCGTTGCTTACATTACTGACCCCCCCTCCAACCGGCCCCCAAAGGCCCCAAGACGCGGCCACAGACTGCGTAAGAGGCCCCTGTGGGCGCGAGCTCGCCCTCCCTTTCCCCCCGTGTCCCAGGCAAGGGTCGGAAACGTCCAAGTCGGCAAAATTTGCCGTTTTCCCCATATAAACGACGCTCTGAGAGCCCCTACAATCCATTTTCTCAAGTGCGCCCTAGCCAGCCTAGCGGCCCCAGGGCCACCCCCGTGCGCGCGGAGCGCCCGAAATGAATACAGGGAAGCATAGAAATACAGCAGGGCTCAAACCTTTCGTAAAGGGTCCCGATCCACGCCGCTGGAAGCCCGGCCCAAATGAAGCACCCGGCGATGTCCCTGACGGATCGTCCTTCCTTGACATAAAGTCTGACCAGGTCCGCCTTCGATGGCCCAGGCCCGATAGCAGGACGTCCCCGCTTCGGCTTCTCTTTCGTCGGATACGGATACTTCATGCTCTATCGCTCCCTTTCAACGTGAACTCCGAAAAACGACCGCATGAGAAGCCCCAGGACCCAAAATCTCAAGTGTCCGAAGGTCAAAGTTCGTGGTCATTGTCGCTCATCCCCCTTCGTGCCTTTTATAAACCGGCCGACCAGGGCCAGCTCTTCTTCGTCCAGGCTTTGTGTCCTGGCCAGGCGACGGACGGCTTCACGCGCGGACATGAATCCATAGGACGGATAAGGCTTCACGGTGTCCCCCGGACCGAAAGCCTCCCCCGTTGTCCTATTGACCAGGACCAGCCGGCCAGAATTGGGCGCGGCGTTATCCGTTGACAATCTCCATGTCGGCGAAAGATTGACGGTCATATTCCCCTCCTTGATATTTGATAGAATTCATTCAGGTCTTTCCCTTTGTCCAGGATCAGCTGACGCGGCGCTGGAAGCCCGACCCGAATGAAGCGCCCGGCAATGTCCCGCGCCCCCTTCCAGCCGGCTTCGTAGGCGTCCAGGACCAGGATGACGTCCTTCCCCCGGAAGTCCATGATCCAGGCGGAATTGAAGCTTCCCCATCCAGGAAGCCCGATCCTGGCGACGACATCCTGGCCGCGGACCGCTTCCTTCAGGCGGCGGACATGATCCCGGAAGGTGGCGTCGTTCATCCGATCAGCGCCCTTCTTTCTTCCCCATAGGCGCGGCGGCCGGCGTTAAGACGGCCAGCCGGCGCCCCCATGTAATACCATAAAATACCATGTCCCTGATTTCCCCCGAGAAATTTCCCTACTCGCGGAAACATTTTTCGCCTGAATTCATTCTTTCAGCTTTTCCGTCTTGCCTTCATTATAGCCTTCAAGCTGTCCATCGGTCTGGACCATCGGAAGGACCTTTCCGCCCCGCCAGCGGGCGGCCCGGCGCCATTGATAGACCATCCCCTTCCGGCGTTCCTTCCCGGTCTTCTTCGTTGGCTTGTAGTATCCCGCCGGCCTGACCTGGACCGGCTTTTCAATGATCCCTTCATCATGGGCGATCTGGAAGGCGGCGTCGATGGCGCGGTTAACCTGCTTCCTGTCCTTCCCCAAAATGTCCAAATGGGCGACAAGCTTTTCATGGCCCATTTCGATCAGCGCGTCCCCCTTCCAAAATAAGGTCATAAACATGAGATTGAAGGCGACTGGCTGATGTAAATATCGGCGAAGGATTTTAATTGCTTCCGAGTAGAAAACCCAGGCGGTTTCCTTGTTCTTTGTCAATTCGGCGAAGCGGGAAGCCCAGCACCATATAACCCCGTTGGCCCGGCGCCGGCGGATGGATCCGTCCTTGTTCTTCAGGACATGTCCCTTCGCGTCCGTCATGGGAATAGCATAAAGCGGCGGACCTTCGACGGCGTCATATATGACCAGGTCTTCTTTCGGAATTTCGTCCAGGTTTATCGGCCGGCCCTCTTCGTCTTCATACAGAAACCCGAATTCCTGAAGAATGGAAAGATTGACAATCCCGGCGCTGTATTTCCGGCGGCCATCCCTGGTCTTCCCGGACGGTTCCCGGACGAAGGCGTCCTGAAGGATGATCGTCTGAAGCGTCGATATTTTTCGCGCCGCTTCCAGCCCGGCCTTTTCAGCCCGATCCCGGATGGCTTCGTTGACCTGGCCGAGAAGCTCCTTCAGCGCGTGAAAATCCGTCTGTAATGCCCGACGTAGCGCCGCCCTGGCGCGGATGTCTTCCGGCTTCTTCCCTGGATGTTTTTCTTCGACCTGTTTTGATATGGCGGACATGGCCCGCTTCAATAGCGCTTCAAAAGCCTTGACGACCGTGGATTGATCCTTGTCCCCGGCCTCCCTCATTTCATCGGCCAGCCGGATGGCCCATTCCTTCGGCCTCAGCTGACTTTCGATTTCGTCTAGGCGCTTGATCTTCGACGATGCGGTCATGTCTCCATCCCCATCATGGACAAGTCTGACATCCTGTTCTTCTTGACGGCTGCTTCCATGTCTTCGATCCGTTGTTCAAGGTCTCCTTTGCGGACCTGATTGATCGTTTCCGACATAAGCAGGATCAGCTGACGCGGCGCGGGAAGCCCGGCCCGAATGAAGCGCCCGGCGATGTCCCGCGTCCGAAGGTCAAAGTCCGTACTCATTGTCGCTCATCCCCCTTCGTGCCTTTTATAAACCGGCCGACCAGGGCCATCTCTTCTTCGTCCAGCTGCTTCATCTTTGCCAACCGGCGAACCGCGTCGCTCGCGGGCACGAATCCCCAGCTCGGACAGAGCATCATCACGAGATCCCTCGGACCGTAGGCCGTCCCCGCGTCCCGGTTGAGCAGGACCGGAAAGCCATGGCTCGAGGCGGCATGGTCAGTCGTCAGCTCCCAAGTCTCCGAAAGCTTTGTCCTCACGTTCTCCTCCTTCTGCAAGCATTAGAACTTAGCACGCGTCCCGGCCCTTTTCCGGAAGAGCGGGGGGTTTGTCCCTATCGCCCCAGAATGCGTGAAGAACGGGTGTCTCAGACTTTTCGTCCCCTGCCTGCACTGCTTGGATGACCTTCCCGCAAGTGCGCTCCAAAAGTTCCAATACGGCCCAGGCTTGTCCGGCCCTCGCGCGCTTCCATAAAATCTCCGCAAGTTCTTTTGGATTTCCGGCGGCGCAAAGAGAATTGTTGAACGCAGTTGCGAACGCCGCTCGATCAAGACTCATGCGCCCGAGCTTGTGCCGTCGTGAGTCCGCCCCTTTCTTGAAGGGTTTTCCGGCAGCATGTGTGCGGTTGCTGCGGACCAGAGCGCCCTTCTCCCGGGGTCCAGACCGGGCGACCGGTGGCCTCAATGCCCAATCCTCTGTTTAGTCCTAATAGAAAATGCCTTCAACTCATAAGCGAGAAAGCGTACAGCGCAGCCTTGGGGGGCCTCCTTCGCTCCTTCCCGATCGAAGATACAGTACCAGGCACATTCTTGGCCCATGCACTCCGCTTGTAGAGGGCACTGCAGTTTTTTCTTTTCGTCCATCTTCTCCTCCTTTGAGAATATTCCTTCCTTCCCTTCGTCTATGTCAATGAGACGCGATCATCGCCGCGCCGGGCTCGTCTTTCGTCAGGACATAGAGCATCTTAAGAATCCATTTCTGCAATCGGCTCAACCGCACGTCGCTCATTTGTCCTCCCCTTTCAGCGTTTATGTTTCGGGGCCTTTGAAAATCGACGCGCTCAGATCGCTTAGGCTGCACGACCTCCCGCGTCCGAAGGTCAAAGTCCATGCTCATTGTCGCTCATCCCCCCTTCGTGCCTTTTATAAACCGGCCGACCAGGGCCAGCTCTTCTTCGTCCAGCTTCTTTGTCTTCGCCAGGCGGCGGACGGCGTCGCTCGCGGGCATGAATCCATAGGGCGGGAAAACAAACACGGGCTGTGAAGGATAAGGATTTACGACGTCCCCGGGGGCGAAGACCGCTCCAGTTGTCCGATTGACCAGAACCGGTTGGCCATAGCTGGACGCGGCGTGATCCGTCGTTAACTCCCAGGATGGCGAAAGACTGATTTTCATATTTCCTCCCGTGAAAGATTATTGGATTCGTTCAAGCCTTGTCGCCCCCGGCATGAATGACCTTGATGATGAATTCCCGATCCGACGCCTCCCCGCCGAGCGCAACGATGGCCTTGTCAATCGCCTGCCGGAGATCCGGCAAGAGCTCTACGTCCAGAACGAGGCCGTGCTCCGTCGGGGCTGCCAAGCTCCGCCGTGGGCCTGTTTTCGATGGCGCCGATGGCCGAACCTTCGACCAGGCGCGGATCTCCAGGTATTGCCCGATAGTCCACTTATGCAGCGTCAAGCGCACGTCCTCACATGAGCTCTTCGAGAACCTTGCCAGCTCCTCCCCGTCAGTCCATTTGTTCATCGTCATCGCCTCCTAATCGTCCAAATTTTGGACGCTCTCCTCCTGCGCGTGAGGGTCATCCAGGCGTTAGGGCAATTTACCCCCCTAAATTGCCCTACCTTCCCCCGCGCGTGGAGCGCCCGTAAAAACCCAGAGTTGTAATCCGCATTACAACTTCGCCCCCGTGAGGCCGCCTGCACTATCTCCGGGCTTCTCTTGTGTCCTCCCCAGGCTCCGGTCAACCCGCCGCTCCATCGCCTGACCCTTCAAGTGTTCACGATGTCCTTACGGCTACCAGCTACTATCCTCCGATAACCTTTATCCAAGTCCACTAGCCCCTTATCCTCAAGGTTCCTCAATGACCGGCTGAACGTGCTCTTGAAGTTCTCGTCCACGCGCTGTCCGAAGAATGGGGAGAGGGTCACCCTGTGCCGCGATGACGCCGACCCGCCCTTGAGAACCTTCGTGTGATAGAGCTCCTCTAGGATAGTCCGCTGAACCTGGCTCAACCTCTCTTCACTCATGTTTCACCCGTCCTTCGTCGTCGTTGCCGGCCTCGTCCAACGCGTCCACGGCGTCGGCGTATTCCACCCCGCCCAGGTGGGAGTAGATCGCCGACGTGGTGACGCTCGCGTGGCCCAGGTGACGCGCGACTACCAGCAGGTCCCTCGATGCACGATAGAGGCGCGTCCCGCAGGTATGGCGCAGCGCGTGCGGCCCGCGAGCGCGCACCCCGGCCCGAACACACAGCGCCTCGAGGATCTGCTGCCAGCGCCGGCGCGACGCCCCCAGGACGACGACCGTCGGCGCGTGCGTTCGCCATGCCCCCAGCGCCTCGGTCAGCCGACGCGTCATGGCGATGGTGCGCACCTTGCCGCCCTTGCCGACGATGCGCGCGGTGCGCTCGCCGGGTGACACGCCACCCCATCGCAGAGAGACGGCCTCGGCCAAGCGCAGGCCCCCATCGGCGCACAGCAGCACGAAGGCCCGCTCGCGTGCGTTCGCCGCGTCGAGGAGCGCCCGCAGGTCCGAGTCGGTGTAGGGGTGCGCCTTCTCGACCGCCGGCGTCCGGTCCCGCACCCCGACGCCCTCGAACGGGTCGCCTGCGCCGAGTGACGCCCATCGCAGCGCGCGCACGAAAGCCCTCGCCGCCGTCAAGTAGATTGCGACCGACTTATCGGCCAGGCCCCCGGCCTGCATCCACGCGACGAAGCGCCTCGCGTCCGAGGCGTCCACCCGGTGAGCCTTGCGTGCGGACCGGGCGCACCACGCCAAGAGGCGGTCCATGCCCCGCCCGTAGACATCCACCGTTCGCGCCGACGTGTTAAGGCCCCCGCGCCCGTAGAGCCGCAGCCATGCGGCCAGCAGGCCGGCCAGGGCCTCGCGGTCGTCGTCGCGGACCGCCTCGGCGGCCCGCCGCCGACGTTCTCCGGCGTCCAGGCTTGCCCAGGCTTCCACCTGCTCGAGGTCCGTCCCGGCCCGGCGTTCCAGCGCGTTTTCGGTCATAATTTCTCCTTGATTTCAATCCTACGTATAGTATATCTTATGCGCAATCCGGTGTCAAGACCCTTGCCGGGACCCGCGGCTCGCGCCGCAGGTCGGCCGGTCTAGACTGAAAGCAGCCGGCGCCCCCTGCCCTTGCCCCTTCGGCCCCCATCGCAGGCCCGCCCATTCATCGCGCTTCGGGAATAGATAAATCCCATTCGCAGCCAACGCGACAATAGTAGACGGCACGACCGGCCCGCGTCCCCACCCCCGCCTGCATAGAGCGCCGGACTTGCTCGCGCCTTTTCCGCGTGCAGTCGGCTTGATACTTTCCCCGCCGCCCCTTTTTACGGGGTCAGAAAAGTCTCGATATTTCTTTTTGAATTTCAGGTTTCTTCAGGTTTTATTTTCGCCCTTTACCGCTCCTTGACCTGCTCGCGATCGCCCGTCCTGCGCGATCCTACGGCGTTGTTTTTTCGCCTTTTCCACAACTTCTGTGCATAAGCCTGTGGAAAGGCCGCCGCGCGCCATGTCTATCTATTTGAAGACTGTGCGTCTAATGACTGTTCGCACATCTCTTGTGCACCCGTTCAGCGCTCACGCGGGAGACATGAAATGAGACGGACAGGCTTCCGTTCGTACTCGCCGTGCCGGCCGCCCTTGTATTTGATCCCGGCCATGAGAATTATTCCCGCCTTCCTTCGGCTTTCATCATGAGGCATCTTTTCCGCGTTCCGTCAATCGGCGCGTCCTTTCGATCCGGCCGGCGGCCGACGGCCCTTTTTAGGGCGGTCATAATTCCCGGTTTTTCTCCGGTTATTTAATGGCAGGTCCCGGCTGTGTTTTCCGTCCCCCTTTTTAAGGCGTCGGAAAACTCCCCCGCGCGGCTTCAAAGGAGAGGGTAGGAAAGTATTACTCTAAACTGTAAACTTTCGTTTGCATTGTAGGGAGGAGCGAAAGCGCTCGGTGTTTTGCACGTTCGCGCAAAATATGCCCCCCCCTTTTATATCCCCGTTTGCGGCGACCCGCTCAGTTCCCCCCCTCTCTTTCTCCTCCAAACTCGCTCCTCTTCCCCCTCCCTTGTCTCTCGCTCTTACAATGCAAAGGCTATTGACAGTAAACCTATATGGTAATATATTAAACTTAGCATGAACAGAAAACCGTCACAGAACGGCGGTAGAAAGGAAAGGCAAACTATGGCAGCTCCGGCAAACGACGAACTTTTGACCCTCCGCGAACTCGCGGCACGGCTCAGACTTCACCCCGACACGGCACGCGGACTGTACTGGCGAAAGGTAATTCCCGGTATAAAGCTCGGACACCGGACGCTCCGCTTTGAGTATGACCAGGTTCTCGAAGCCCTCCGGCAGGCCAGCGATCCTGCGGGCGCGGCTAATCATCTCGGAATTCTGTAGGAGGTCATCATGGCTATCAACTTCAAAAAGTTCTTCACTCGCCCCATCGCGTGGATCGTAGCACTGTTCCAGAAGCGCCCGACGCCACCCCCGCCGCCGCCTCCACCTCCGCCACCGCCCCCACCCCTGCCGCCGGTCCCCCCGCCGAAGGAAGAGAAAGAAAAGCCTCTCTCCTAAGGACGTTTGAAGCCCCGGGCTTTTTCTCCCAAGTTTTGTTTTTTCATGCTATAATAAATGTAGTTTTCTTGCGCGGGCTGGAGAGAGCTCCTACCTTAACTCCCCTTTTGCTAACTACAGCCCGCACTACGCATAATGTCAGATTCCATGTCCGTAAAGACGGCACAGCGGACATTGGCCCCGGCATTGTAAGTCGTTGTATTTTCAATAGGCCCTTCGGCCCGTTTTTCGCTGTTATTGACTGTATTATCAGCGGACCCTAGCCAGCAAAGCCAGGCTTGCGGAAGAAGAACCGAAAGACGTAAAGAATGAAAGACGGAAAAGCAGAAAAGGCCATCCGGGACAAGATTGACGCGGCGGGCGAAGCGCCGGTCCAGGACGATCAGCGGGACATCGGCATCGCTGGTGCCGGCGCAGGCAATGGTTTAACCCAAGTTCGACAGTAACTGTCTTTTTTTCGCTCAAAGATCCTTGATTTAGGGATTCGTTCAGGCGTCGATGGTTGATATTCCGCGCCGTCATTCTTGTGGAGCCGTGTAGTGGCGACCAGCCTCTTGCAAAGCGAACGAGTTTTCGGTTCAATAGGAAGCGCCCATGGCTTTTTTGAAGAGATCCCGGCGATGGAAAAACGGTTGTTTTTACGAGTCGTGGGCGATTGTGGAGTCTGTGCGCACGGC
>Ga0315281_10001342_pt1 | contig 36108 bp, 36 predicted proteins | sample YL17G07_0_MG_FD_204540 | JGI IMG/M metagenome (GOLD analysis project Ga0315281, IMG submission 204540) | Sediment microbial communities from Yellowstone Lake, YNP, Wyoming, USA - YL17G07_0 | ecosystem: Environmental > Aquatic > Freshwater > Lake > Sediment | place: USA: Wyoming | collected...
AGCACGACCTGCCCGACGGCGCGCTGCGGGAGTTGGCGGCGCTGCTCTACCACGAGGAGCAGCACCACTTGCAGCAGCGGCTGATCGCCAACCACGGCCCCGCCGAGCACCTGCGCCGCGCCGTTGGGGATTCCTCGTACTGGCGGCAAGCCTACCCGGCCGCGTTCTGGGATCTGGTGATGGACCAGGCGGGTTCCGCGGCCGTCAGCCCCTACTACGTGCTGGCCGTGATGCGCGAGGAGAGCCGCTTCTTCGCCCGGGCGGACTCGCGCGCCGGCGCGAAGGGGCTGATGCAACTGATGCCCGGCACGGCGCGGGAACTGGCCCGGGGCGGGCGGCTGCCCTTCGCGCCGGAATCCCTGCTGGAGCCGGAGACGAACATTCCCCTGGGCGTGCGCTATCTGCGCGCGGTGCTGCACCGCTTCGACTGGAACCCGATCTATGCCGCCGCCGCCTACAACGCCGGGCCCAACGCGGTGCTGAAGTGGCTGCGCACGCGGGGCCACTTGCCCATGGACGAGTTCGTGGAAAGCATCCCGTTCGAGGAGACGCAGACCTACGTCAAGCGCGTCTACACCTCGTATCTGATCTACCGCAAGCTCTACCGCTGAGTGCAGGGCAACCGCAAAGTCGGTGTGCGAGGGAAGTCGTTGGTCCGCTCCCGCCTGCTTCGGGCCTCATCCGCCCTGCGGGCACGTTCTCCAAGCCCCAACCGCGGGGCTGGAGAGGGGAGCGCCCCCGCCTCACCCCCGGCCCCTCTCCAACCCCCAACTGCGGGGGTGGAGAGGGGAGCCAACCTCGCCCGCCAGCCCCAGCCTGCGCGTCCCCCCCTCTCCAGCCCGCCGCCAGGCGGGGTTGGAGAGGGGGCCGGGGGGTGAGGCCGCGCGCAGCGCGGGACGGGGGAACGTCTGCCACGCTTCAGGCCATCCGGCTTCAAATCAACTTTGCGCAAGCTCTACCGCTGAGTGCAGGGGACCTTGACGCCGCCGCGGGCTTCCCCTATGCATAGTGGATTAGGAGATTCCGGACCGGGTGCGCGGCGGCGCTGGCAAGGCTCTCGCGGCGCGCCATTGCGGTCCTTGGAATAACGCGCAAACCTCACCCTATTGCAGCCCTTGGAGTCGCCATGATGAAGCCATTGCACAACCGGATCCTCGTTGAACGGTTGAATGCCGAACAAACTACGGCCAGCGGGATCATTATCCCCGACACGGCCAAGGAGAAGCCCCAGGAGGGCAAGGTCGTCGCCATCGGCGCCGGCGCCCTGGACAAAGCCGGCAAGCGCATCCCCATGGACGTGAAGGTCGGGGACAAGATCCTCTTCGCCAAGTACGGCGGGGCGGAGATCAAGCTGGACGGCAAGGAATACCTGATGATGAAGGAAGAGGACGTCCTGGGCGTCGTCGGCTAGCCCGCCCGGCGCGGCCTCCACCGCGGGGCGCGGGACGCTGCGGCGGTTCGGGTTGAACCGAACCGGGCCCGCCGCACTCCAAGGGTCATGTCAGCATCCATGGGACCACATTCAAGCGCAAGCGCGCCGGCCAAGCCCCTGGGCACCGCCCGGGGCGGCCCGGTGCGGGGGCGTTCCCTTTCCAAGACGGGGAAGCACACGCAAGAAGGAGTCGGATGATCGAAGTCAAGAATCTGGTCAAGCGCTTCGGCGCCTTGACGGCGGTGGACGGGGTCTCCTTCTCCGTGGGCCGGGGAGAAGTGCTGGGCTTTCTGGGGCCCAACGGCGCGGGCAAGTCCACCACGATGAAGATGCTCACCTGCTTTCTGCCGCCCACGGACGGGACGGCCACGGTGGGCGGCAAGGACATCCTGACCGACCCGGTGGGGGTGCGCGAGCAGATCGGCTATCTGCCGGAGAGCGCCCCCTCCTACGGGGAGATGACGGTGGTGGAGTTCCTGGAGTTCATCGCCGAGGTGCGGGGGTTCCTGGGCGCGGAGCGCGGGCGGCGGGTGGATGCCGTGGTGGAGCTGACGGCGCTGGGGGCGGTGCGCGGCCAGATCATCGAGACGCTCTCCAAGGGCTTTCGCCAGCGGGTCTGCTTTGCCCAGGCGCTGCTCCACGATCCGCCCGTGCTGGTGCTGGACGAGCCCACGGACGGCCTGGACCCCAACCAGAAGCACGAGATGCGGCAGGTGATCCGCCGCATGAGCGCGGCCAAGACCATCATCCTCTCCACGCACATCCTGGAGGAGATGGAGGCGGTCTGCACGCGGGCCATCATCATCGCCCGCGGCCGGATCGTGGTGGACACCACGCCGGCGGCGCTGGCGGCCATGTCCAGCCTGCACAACGCCGTCACCCTGAAGACGGCCCAGGCCGGCGATGCCCTGCTGGAGCGGCTGCGCGGCCTGCCGGGGGTGGCGGAGGTGCGCTTTGCCCCGGGCGATGCCGGCCAGGACTCCCGCTACCTGATCGTTCCCTCCGAGAAGCGGGCGATCCTCCCGGAGGTGACCCGCTTCCTGGAGGCGGAGCGCATCCCCTTTGACGAGGTGTATGCGGAGCGCGGACACGTGGACGAGGTGTTCCGCCGCGTGACCAGCGCCGCAATCCCCGGCAGGGAGGAGCCCACCCGATGAAGCACCTCTGGCCCATCACCAAGCGCGAGCTGGCGAGCTACTTCCGCTCCCCGGTGGCGTACGTGTTCCTCGTGATCTTCCTGCTCTCCACGGTCGGCACCACCTGGTACCTGGGGGGCTTCTACCAGGCCAACGAGGCCAGCCTGGAGACTTTCTTCTTCTTCCACCCCTGGCTCTACCTGTTCCTGATTCCGGCGGTGGGGATGCGCCTGTGGGCGGAGGACCGCCGCTCGGGTACCATCGAGATCCTGCTGACGCTGCCCATCAGCCTGCCCACGGCGGTGCTGGCCAAGTTCCTGGCCGCCTGGCTGTTCGTCGGGGCGGGGCTGGCGCTGACCTTCCCCATGGTGCTCACGGTCTACTACCTGGGCAGCCCGGACGGCGGCGTGATCGTGACGGCGTACCTGGGCAGCCTGCTGATGGCCGGCGCCTACCTGGCGATCTCCTGCTTCACCTCCGCGCTCACCAAGAATCAGGTGATCAGCTTCATCCTCAGCTTCATGTTCTGCCTGCTGATGGTGCTGCTGGGGTGGGGGGTGCTGACGCGCACGCTGGCCGGCATCTTCCCGGTCTGGCTGGCCGATGTCATTACCCAGTTCAGCTTCACGACGCACTTCGAGAGCATGCGGCACGGGCTGATTGACTTCCGCGACGTGATGTACTTCGTGTCCATCATCGCCGGCATGTTGTTCGCCAACGTGGTGGTGCTGGAAAGCCACAAGGCCGCGTGACGGCCGCGCCCGACACAGCGAGGGATGGAGTCGCATGGACAAGAAGACCTGGATTCCCGTGGCCAGCTTCGCGCTGCTGTTCGTGGCGCTGGCCGCGGTCAACGTGCTGGCCGGGCTGGTGCCCCTGCGCCTGGACATCACCCAGCAGCACATCTACACGCTGGCCGATGGGTCCCGCGCCATCCTGGCCGGGCTCAAGGAGCCGGTGACGATCAAGCTCTACCTGCCGGAGAGCAGCGCGGAGGTGCCGGTCACGGTCAAGACCTTCTCGCGGCGGGTGCGGGAGCTGTTGGAGGAATACCGCTCGGCCTCCCGCGGCCGGCTGACCCTGCAAGTCTTCAATCCCAAGCCCGACAGCGAGGACGAGGAGTGGGCGCAGCGCTATGGGCTGTCCGCCGCGCGGTTGCCGGACGGCACCAACCTCTACTTCGGCATGGTCGCGCTCTCCGGCGGACGCGAGGCGGCGGTGCCTTTCTTCGACCCGCGCCGCGAGCGGCTGTTGGAGTACGACATCTCCCAGGCCATCGCGCGGGTGAACCAGCAGACTCGCGCCAAGGTGGGCGTGCTCTCCTGGCTGCCGGTGATGGGCGGCATGGGGCCGGGGGGTCAGCCCACCCCGGAGTGGGCCGTGATGCAGGAGCTGCGCAAGTCCTACCAGGTGCAGAGCCTCTTCCCCTCCGATCTGACGGAAGTCCCGGACGACATCGGCCTGGTGCTGGTTGTCGATCCCAAGGCGGTGAGCGACACGGTCTCCTACGCCCTGGATCAGTTCCTGCTGCGGGGCGGCAAGCTGATCGTCTTCGCCGATCCCCACTCGCGCATGGAGGGCGGCCAGGGCTTCGGCGGCGCCGGCGGGGGCCTGCCCAAGCTGTTCTCCGCCTGGGGCATCACGTTCGATGCCGATCATGTCGTGGCCGACCGCGGCCTGGCGACGCGGGTCAACGCCCCCAACGAGGGCGTGGTGGATTACCCCCTCTGGATCTCGCTGCACCAGGCGAACATGAGCCACGATCTGGCCATCACCAGCATGTTGGACGACGTGACCCTGATTGACACCGGGGCGTTCTCCACCGCCAAGGACTTCAAGTACAAGTTCACGCCGCTGTTCACCTCCTCCGCGCAGTCCGGCCTGATTGACCAGATGACGGCCCGTTTTTCCGGCCCGATGGATATCATCAAGCAGCTCAAGACCGACGACACGCAGCGGGTGCTTGCCGGCCTGGTCAGCGGCACGCTGGAGACGGCGTTCCCGGGCGGCGCGCCGCCCCCGCCCCCGGCGGACCCCAAGGACAAGGCGCCCAAGCCGGCGGAGAAGCCCCGCAAGCACGCGCACCTGGCCCAGGCGGCCCGGGAGACCAGCGTGCTGCTCGTGGGCGACGCGGACTTCATCGCCGACCGCTTCTCCGTGCAGACGGTGAACTTCTTCGGCAACGCCGTGACGCAGCCCATCAACGACAACCTGGCCTTCGCGCTCAACGCCGTGGAGTTCATGTCCGGCAGCCAGGACCTGATCCAGATCCGCTCCCGCGGCCAACTGACGCGCCCCTTCACCCGCGTGCTGAACCTGCAAGCGCGGGCCGCGGCGCAGTATCAGCAGCAGGAGCGGCTGCTCTCGCAGCGGCTGGAGGAGGTCAAGCGCAAGCTGCAAGAGCTGCAGAACACCAAGCAGCCGGGCCAGAAGCTGGTGCTCACCGCCGCCCAGGTGGAGGAAGTGGGCAAGTTCCGCAAGGAGGAGGCGCGCGTGCACGGGCAGCTGCGCGAGGTGCGCAAGGTGCTGCGCCAGGACATCGAGAACCTGGGCAACATCCTGCTGACGATCAACCTGCTGCTGATGCCCCTGCTCGTTGCCGTGCTGGGCGTCGTCGTGATCGGGCGCCGCGCCCGGCGCAGTGGAGGTAAGCCGTGAACGTGAAGAAATTGGCAATCGGCGTCGCCGTCCTGCTCGTGCTGGCGGGCGGCGGATGGTGGGCGCAATCCTGGCTCAACGCCCCCCGCACGGCCGCCCGGGAGGGCAAGCCGCTGCTGGCGGCGGTGGACCTGACCCAGGCCGCCCGCATCGAGGTGGTGGGGCACGCCGCCCACGCGACCCTGACCGCCTCCCCGGAGGGTTGGCTGGTGGAGGAGCAGGGGCGCTTCCCCGCCGACCAGGGCAAGCTGGGCAGCCTCCTGTTCAAGCTGAGCGAGGAGAAGCTCGCCGACAAGGTGACCGACAACCCGGCCCGGCTGGGCGAGTTGGGGCTCCTCACCGCGGAGGAGAACGGCGGCAAGTTGGAGGAAAACAAGACCGCCAAGCGCTTCGTGATCCGGGACCAGGCCGGCAAGACGCTCTATGAGCTGCTGATCGGCAAGGATCGCCAGGCGGGCCCCACCACCTCCGCGGCGGGGGGCCAATACGTGCGCTTCCCGGGCGAGGCCGCGGCCTACCTGGTCGGCACGACCCTGCTGGTTGACCCGGAGGCCAAGGACTGGATCCAGCGGGCGCTCCTGCCGCCGGACATCCAGAAGCAGTTCCAGCGCATCCGCGTGACCCCCGCGGGCAAGAAGCCCCTGGTGTTCGCGCGGGAGAAGGCCGATGCGCCCTGGCAGTTGGATGGCGCCAGCCAGCGCGGCCTGAACGTCAAGGAGATCGAGAACCTGGCCAAGCGCATCGCGGACCTGGAGGCGGTCCAGGTCGCCCAGGCCGACGCCACGCCCGCCGAGCTGGGCCGCGCCAAGACGGCGCTGGTGGAGGTGAGCCTCTTCGACGGCCGCGGCTTCCGCATCGAGGTGGGCGAGGCCCAGGCGCCGGACAAGTTCCGCTACCTTTCCCTCGGCGAGACCCTGACCCCCAGCGTCAAGGACGCCGCCCTGAAGCAGGAGGCGGCAGCCTTCAATGCCCGCTTCGGCAAGCGCCACGTGGCCGTGCAGGATTGGGAGGCGGGCCGGCTGCTGAAGGAGCGCAAGGAATACATGCAGGCCGGCGGATAGCCGCGGAGGACACACCATGACCGACGGAATGCCCCCAGGGGCGGTGTTGCGGGATCTTTCCCCGACCTACAACGAGCAGACCCTGCCGCGCAGCCTGCGCGCCCCGCAGACGCTGCCGCCGGAAACCTGGGCGCAGGTCGTCGCCGACGAAGGCGCCGTCCTGCTCCTGGCCGGAGGCGGCGCCGCGCCGGTGCGGGTGACCCCCGGACAGCCCGCGGGCATCGCTCCCGGAACGGTCTTCCGGCTGGCGGACGCCAACGGGCCGGGGCGCTTTCACCTGCTCTACTATCACACGCCCCGGCTGACCCAGGGCGCCGAGCTGAGCCGGTAACCGGGCCGCCGCGCCTGAGCGCCCGGCCCCTACGCCGTCAGGTGGCGCGCCATGCGCGGCTGGGCCCGCTGCGCCTCCGCCCAGCGCCGGAACCCCTTCTCCGCCCGCGCCGGCTCCGTCCCCAATTGCACAAACGCCACCCCGGCGTTGAACATCTCCCCGTAGTAGAGTGCGGAAAAACAAACTGCAAGCGGGGGAACCAGTCCCCCCACGCCCCCCTTTTAGGTTTTCTTGGCGACACTTCCGCCAAGAAAACTAAACCATTCAATGGGGTGCAGGGGCGTGCTCCCTGCCGGGGCGCTCTGCGCGCCAGCGCCGAGCCCGACGGCAGAGTGGGGGTGGAACCCCCAATTTCGCGGACACAAGAGCCTCTTGCTTCCAATTGTTTAACTTCTGATTTGGAAATGGAATAAAAACTTCAGCGGGGTGCAGGGGGCTTGCTCCCTGCCGGGGTGGCCAGGGGCGGCGCCCCTGGCCCGCCGGAGGCCGAGGGCGTCCGCCCAGAACGCGGCGGCTACCGCAGCGCGATGGTCATGTTGCGCCCGCCGCCCGCTTCTCCGGCAAACCAGCGGCTGGTGACCACCTGGGTCTCCGTGTAGAAGTTCACCCCGTCCTTGCCGTGGGCATGCAGGTCGCCGAAGAAGGAGTTCTTCCAGCCGGAGAAGGGGAAGAACGAGAGCGGCACGGGCACCGCCACGTTCACGCCGACCATGCCGGCCGTCACCTCATGCTGGAACTTGCGGGCGGCGGCGCCGCTGTTGGTGAAGATCGCCGCGCCGTTGCCGAAGGGGTTGGCGTTGACCAGGGCCAGCGCCTCCTCCAGCGAGGCGATGCGCACGACGCCCAGCACGGGGCCGAAGATCTCCTCCCGGTAGATGGACATGGCCGGGGTCACGCCGTCGAAGAGGGTGGGCCCGACGAAGTTGCCGGGGCCGGAGGCGCGCGGGTGGCGGCGGCCATCCAGCACCAGGCGCGCCTGTTGCGCGACGCCCTGCTCGATGTGGCCGGTGACGCGCGCCTTGTGCTCGGCGCTGATGAGCGGCCCCATCTCGGAGTCCGGCTCCATGCCGGGCCCCACCTTCAGGGCCGCCGCGGCCTTGCGGATGGCCTCCACCAGCGGCTCGGCCACCGCGCCCACGGCCACGACCACGCTCACGGCCATGCAGCGCTCCCCCGCGGAGCCGTAGGCCCCGCCCATGATGCCCTCCACGGTCTTGGGCAGGTCGCAGTCCGGCATCACGACCAGATGGTTCTTGGCGCCGGAGAGCGCCTGCACCCGCTTGCCCTGGGCGCCGGCCTTGCGGTAGAGGTCGCGCGCCACCGGCTCGGACCCCACGAAGGAGACGGCGCGCACGTCGGGATGCGCGATCAGGGCGTCCACGGCCTCCCGGCCGCCCTGGACGATGTTGAACACCCCCGGCGGCAGGCCGGCCTCCCGGAACAGCTCCGCCAGCCGCAGGGAGGCGCGGGGCACGCGCTCGGAGGGCTTGAGCACGAACGTGTTGCCCGCCGCGATGGCCACGGGGAACATCCACATCGGCACCATCACGGGGAAGTTGAACGGGGTGACCCCCACCACGACCCCCAGCGGCCTGCGCGCCGTGCGGCAGTCAATCCCGCGCGCGACGTCGTCCACGGTGTCCCCTTGCAGCAGCGTGGGCATGGCGCAGGAGAACTCCACCACCTCGATGCCGCGCTGCACCTCGCCCCGGGCGTCGGCCAGCGTCTTGCCATGGTCGTGGGAGACGATGCGGGCCAGGGCGTCGGCCTCCGCCTCCAGCATCTGCCGGTAGCGGAAGAGCACCCGCGCCCGCTCCACCACCGGGGTATCGCGCCAGGCGGGGAACGCCGCCCGGGCAGAACCCACGGCCGCCTCCACCGCGTCCGCCCCGCAGAGGGGCACGCGGGCATAGGGCGCGCCGTCGGCGGGCGCGTTGAGCGTCAGGTGCGCGGCGCCCGCGGGCGCCGGTTGCGTCTTTCCGTCGTAGTACAGGGGCAGCGTTTCGACCATGGACCTCTCTCCGGGCTGGCGCCAAGCGGCCCAACGGCGCCGCGCCGCAAGGCGGGTTGCGGCTTCAGTATGCCACCGCCACGGGCCTCCCGTCAGGCGAAATCGTGCGTCGCGCCGCCCCGCGCCGCCCCTGGCCTCCCCTGGCCTCCCCGCATGGACCGCCCGAAGGCGATCCCGGCTGGCGTTGCCAAAACAAATAGGTTGCATCCCTGCGTCCGACGGACTATAGGAGATGGTTGAACTAAGCGCGGGCGTCGGTTTGTACAGGCGGCCGCCGGGGTGAATTGCAAGGCGGGGGGAGGCGGGCGGTGGCGGAGATCCGCGCGCGAACGGGCGGTTGACCGGAGCGGTAAACGCCGGGCGGCCTGCCCGCCGGGTACCCGATTGAACCGCTCGGCCCCGCCTTGGGTCTAATCGCATGTGGGAGGCTCTGGGTTACAACAGCCCCATACCGGTAAGAGAATTACGGTCGAAAAATAGCGCCCCGCCGCGGGCAGTCGTCCCGCTGGGCGCAGCTTGATGACGCGCGTGTCGCGCGGAATCTGATCCAGGGCAAGTCCGCCCTGGTCATCGCTTGCCGGTGCGTATTGGCACCGGCACGCGCCAATACGCAATGCACTTGCCCTACGTGGAGAAAACTAGATGAAACGCTTCAGCGTCGCCGTCGCGATCATGGCCGCCTTGTTCGTGGGTTCGTTCTTGGCCCCCGCCTTCGCCCAGCAACAACCGGCTGCTCCGGCCGCTCCGGCCGCTCCGGCCGCCCCGGCTGCCCCGGCGAAGAAAGAAACGAAAAAGCCGGCCAAGAAAGCCGCCAAGAAGAAAGCCGCCAAGAAAGCCCAGTAGTTTCGGCCTGCGCGAGCACGCTCGCGGTGCGGTAGCAGCCCGGCCCTCCCCTTGCGGGGCGGCCGGGTTTTTTTTTGCCCGCCCGGTCCACCCGCCGGAGTTGGGAGGCTATGCCTGGCCTAGGGTCTGTTTGGAAATCCCAAACCGTACACAGGGGGAGAATCAAGGCCAGCGCAGAACCGCGGATGCTTCGCTACCGCTCAGCATGACCCGAACGATAATGTCACCCTGAGCGAAGCGAAGGGTCTGCGGTGGCTTCCCCCGTGTGGGGACCCCATTCTCGAACAGAGCCTAGCCGCCGGCGGCGGGCGCAGCCTCCCGCGTGGCGCCGAGCCGCGGAGCCGCCGGGTCTTCCCGCGGCAACAGGAGCGCGGCGCAGGCGACCACCACGGCCAGGCCGCCCAGGATGGCGAACAGCCAGAAGAACGCGCCGGTGCGCTCGTGGATCACGGCCACCAGCGGGACGGCCAGCGCGCTGACCCCCAGGGAGATGACGAACTTGGCGCCGAAGGCCGTGCCTTGCCAGCGCGCCGCGGAATAGCGCGCGTAGAGGCTGCTCTCCACCGGCACCGCCGCCAGTTGGAGCACCACCATGCCCACCACCGCCGCCAGCAGCGGCACATGGCTCAGCAGCGCCGCCAACACCAGCAACGGCGCTTGCAGCACATAGGAGAGCAGGTAGAGCCGGCGCAGGGAAAAGCGGTCAGACAGATAACCGCCCAGCAGCTGCGCGCCGCCCCCGAACAGGTAGACCAGCGAGACCAACCCCCCGACGCTCAGCGTTGCGCCCCCCAGCACGTCCATGCGCTGGGCGAAAACCTTGGGCAGCGCCACCGAGGTCGCGTTGAAGATCAGCCCGGAGCCCGCGGTGGCGACCCCCAGGACCAGGAAGGACCCCACCAGGTCGCGCCGCGAGAACTCCGGCGCCGCCTGGCGGCGCGGCGGCGCGGCGGCGTTGGGGCCGCGCCCGGCGCCCAGCGCCACGTAGAGCGCACCGGTGGCCAAGGCCAGGGCGCCCGGCACCAGGAACGCCGCCCGCCAGCCGAACGCGTCGCTCAGCCCGCCGGCCAGGATGCCCGCGCTGGCCACGCCCAGGCTGCCGAACACGCCGTTGAACCCCAGCGCCCGGCCGCGCCGCTCCGCCACGCGCACGATCATGGACACGCCCACCGGGTGGTAGATGGAGCCGGACAGGCCGATCCCGGCCAGGCCCACCCCGATCCACAGCGGCGAGGGCGCCAGGCCGGCCAGCAGCGCGGAGGCGCCCAGGCCAAAGAACATCGCGGCCAACATGCCGGACTCGCTCCAGCGGTCGCCCAGCCACCCGGCCGGCAGCGCGCCCGCGCCGAAGAGAATGAAGCCCGGCAGCGCCAGCGGTAGCAACTCTCCGTAGGGCAGATTGAACTGCGGCTCCAGCACCAGCACGATGGTGGGATAGAGCAGCATGAACATATGGGCCTGGAAGTGGCCGATATTGGAAAAGGCCACTGCCCGGCGGGCCGTCCGCTCCGGCATCATATCGTCTCCCGCAAGTCCCCTTGGGACTTCCATCCCCCGCTGACCAGGCCCTGGCGGCCCGGCGACCACTCCCGAGGGCCAATCGTATCAAATCCCCGGAGCGATGTCGCGCGCGGTGCCGCCGGGTCCCCAAAACCAGGCGCGTGGCGCCGTGGCGCCCGGTTGCGCGGGCGGGCGGGAGGTGCGATACCCTCGGCAGCGGCCGGCGCCGGGACGCCACCGCGCCCGGTCACCCGGGCGCAGCCAAGCCGCCAACACCGGGGGGTGCCGTGATCCTCTACACCTACGCGTATTCTTCCGCCGCCTTCCGCGTGCGGATCGTGCTCAACCTGAAGGGCTTGCAGGCCGAGCACCGGCCCGTCCACCTGCGCCGGGACGGCGGCCGGCAACACGCCCCGGAATACGTGGCGCTGAACCCGCTGCACGAGGTGCCGACCCTGGACGACGGCGGGCGGATCATTTCCCAGTCCATGGCCATCGCCGAGTACCTGGAGGAGACCCACCCCCAGCCGCCGCTGCTGCCCCGGGACCCCTTCCTGCGGGCCAAGACGCGCCAGGTGTGCGAGGCGGTGAATTCCGGCATTCACCCCCTGGGCAACTTGAAGGTGCTGCAATACCTGGAGACGGTGCTGGCCCTGCCCAAGGACGCGCGCGACGCCTGGTACCGGCACTGGGTGGGGCAGGGTCTGGAGCGCCTGGAGGCCCTGGTGCGCCCCCTGGCGGGCCGCTGCGCCCTGGGCGATGAGGTGACCCTGGCGGATTGCTTCCTCGTGCCGCAGGTCTTCAACGCGCACCGCAACCGGGTGGACACCTCCGGCTGCCCGACCCTGAACCGGCTCTGGGAGACCTGCATCGCCCTGCCGGCCTTCGCCCAGGCCCACCCGGAGCGCCAGCCCGACGCCCAGCCGTGAAGCCGCCATTGACGGCCCGGGGGGGATTGCCTACACTAATCTCTTTGCAAGTCCCGTTGGCGCCGCCGAGCGGGCCGTTGCCCGCGCCGCGGGCCGGCGCATTCCCGCTGCAGCCCTTGGAGAGGTGTCCCCCGCCGCATGTCCGCCCCGTCCCATTCTGAACCGGCCGCCCCGCCCCGCCCCGCGCGCTGGTGGTATCACCGGCTGGCGCTCCTGCTCAGCCTGGCAACGTTGATCCTGCTGGGCGCGGGCGCCCTGGTGGTGGGCACGGGCTCCAGCCTGGCGGTGCCGGATTGGCCCCTGGCCTACGGCCAGGTGTTTCCGCCGATGGTGGGCGGCATCCTGTTTGAGCATGGGCACCGCCTGATCGCCTCCAGCGTGGGGCTGCTCACGTTGATCCTGGCGGCCTGGCTCCGGTTCGCCGAGCCGCGGCGCTGGGTGCGCTATCTGGCCGTGGGCGCGCTGGCGCTGGTGATCCTCCAGGGTTTGCTGGGCGGCATCACCGTGCTGCTGCTGCTGCCCAAGGCCATCTCGATCGGCCACGCGCTGGCGGCGCAGGCGTTCTTCGCCCTGACGGTGCTGCTGGCGCAGGGGACCTCCCCCGGTTGGGAGCGCCTGGCCGCCCAGGCCCAGGCGCCCGCGGGCGCGCGCAACCTGGCCGCCGCCTCCCTGGCCGCGGTGGTCTGCGCGGTGGCGCTGGGGGCGGTGGTGCGGCACTACAACGCGGGACTGGCGATCCCGGACTTTCCCCTGGCCTACGGGGCGCTGATCCCGCCGCTCTCGGCCTTTCCCATCCTGATCCACTTCCTGCACCGGGTGGCGGCGCTGGCGGCGGCGCTGCTGGTGATCTGGACGGCGTGGCGCTTCCGGGGCCTGCCTGGCCCGCTGGCCCGGCCCGCATGGTTTCTGCTGGGCTGCCTGCTGCTGCAATGGGCCCTGGGGGCCGCGGTGATCTGGAGCGCGCGCGAGCTGATCGTGACCACGCTGCACCTGGTCAACGGGGCGCTGCTGCTGGGCGCTGCGGGGCTGCTGGTGCTGCGGGCCTGGGCCGGCCGGGCCGCCGCGCGCACCGGGGCCGCCGCCGCCCCATCCACCGCCGCATGAGAGGGCCGCGTTGAGAGTTTCCGCATCCGCGCGATTGCCCGGCCTGTGGGGCGACCTGCTGCTGCTGGCCAAGCCGGGCATCAGCGCCATGGTGCTGGCGGCCACGGCCTTCGGCTACCTCCTCGCCGGGCAGGGCAAGTCCGACTGGCCGCACCTGGCGCTGGTGCTGGGGCTGACGTTCCTGGTGGGCGCGGGCAGCAACTCGCTCAACCAGTACCTGGAGCGCGACGTGGATGCGCGGATGGTGCGCACGCGCAACCGGCCGCTGCCCGCCGGGCGGCTGCCGCCCGCGGCGGTGCTGATCGGCGGCGGCCTGGCGTGCGCGGCGGGCGCGGGCGGCCTGTGGCTGGCGGCCAACCCCCTCAGCGGGATGGTCGCCCTGACGGTCATCATCACCTACGTGTTCATCTACACCCCGCTCAAGCAGGTGACGCATCTGAACACGCTGGTGGGGGCGTTCCCGGGCGCGCTGCCCCCAGTGCTGGGGTGGGTCGCGGCCGGGGGCGCGCTGGGGCGCGAGGCGCTGGCGCTGTTCCTGATCGAATACCTCTGGCAGCCGCCGCACGTCCTGGCCATCGCCTGGCGGTACCGCCACGACTACGCCGCCGCCGGGATGCCCATGCTGCCGGTGATTGACCCCAGCGGCGCCGGCACCCGCCGCCAGGTGATCCTTTACGCCGCCACCTTCATCCCGGTAACCCTGTATCCGGGCCTGTTGGGCATGGCGGGCAACGTCTACCTGGCCGGGGCGGCCCTGGTCAGCGGCGTGTACTTCGCGGGCGCGCTGGCGATGGGGCTGAACCCCACCGACGCAAGCGCGCGGCTGCTGTTCCGCCTGTCCCTGGCGGTGCTGCCGGCGCTGTTTGTCCTGATGCTCCTGGACGCCCTTCCCACTTCCCTCTTCGGCTAATGACTCCCAAAGCCTTGGCACAGCAACGACCCGCCCCGGCGGAAACGGAAATTGCGATCGCGGTGCAGGCCCTCGGGCGGCGCTTCGGCGAGCGCGAGGCCCTGCGCGACGTCACCTTCAGCGTGGCCCAGGGCGAGCGGCTGGCCCTGCTGGGCCCCAACGGCAGCGGCAAGAGCACGCTGCTGCGCATTCTGGCCACGCTGCTGCGCCCCAGCTCCGGCGGCGCCGCCATCCAGGGGCACGACGTGGCGGGCGACCCGGCCGCCGTGCGGCGCTGCCTGGGCACGGCCTTCCAGTCCCCCAGCCTGGACGGCAAGCTGACGGTGACCGAGAACCTGCGCTTCCAGGGCTATCTCTTCGGCCTCTCGGGACGGGAGCTCGCGGCCCGCATCGCGCTGCTGCTGGAGCGCTTCGGGCTGACCGAGCGCGCCCGGGAGCGGGCGGAGGCGCTCTCCGGCGGCATGAAGCGCCGCGTGGAGCTGGCCAAGACGCTGCTGCACCGCCCGGCCGTGCTGCTGCTGGACGAGCCCTCCACCGGGCTGGACCCCGCGGCGCGGCGGGAGTTCTGGGAGCTCCTGATCGGCTACCAGCGCGAGGCGGAGTTGACCGTGGTCGTGGCCACGCACTTGCTGGACGAGGCGGACCGCTGCGGGCGGGTGGCCCTGCTGCACGAGGGCCGCCTGGTGGCCCTGGACTCCCCGGAGGCGCTGAAGGCCGGCGTCGGGCGGCAGGTCGTCACGGTGGAGACCCCCGACCCGCCCGCCCTGGCCGACCGCATCGTGCGTCAACTCGGCATCGCGGCCACGCCCGACGGCGGCTGCGTGCGGCTGGAGGCCGGCGGCAAGGACGGCGGCCTGGAGCTGGCCGCACGGGTGCTGCACGCCTTCCCCCGCGAGGCGCTGGCCGTGCGGCTGGGCCACCCCAGCCTGGAGGACGCCTTCCTCGCCCTGACCGGCCACACCATCGCGGACACCCAGGAGCCCCGCCCATGAGCGCAACCACCCGCCCCGGCCTGCTGCTGCCGCTCTGGAGTCTGTTCGCGCGCGAGGTGCTGCGCTTCGCGCGCCAGCCGGGGCGCGTCGCGGGCGCCCTGGGTACGCCGCTGCTGTTCTGGGTGGTGCTGGGCTCCGGCTTCGGATCGTCCCTGCGGCCCGCGGGCACGGCCGCGGGCATGAGCTACCTCACCTACTTCCTGCCCGGCACGGTGCTGATGGTGGTGCTGTTCACCGCCATCTTCTCCTCGATCTCGGTGATCCAGGACCGCACGGAGGGCTTCCTGCAGGGGGTGCTGGCGGCGCCGGTGCCGCGCCTGTCCATCGTGCTGGGCAAGGTGCTGGGGGGCGCCGCGCTGGGGATGGCCCAGGGCGTGCTGCTGGTGCTGCTGGCGCCGCTGGCCGGGATGACCTACGGCGTGGGCCAGTTCCTGGCGGCCTGCGGCGTCCTGGCGCTGGCGGCGGTGGGGCTGGGCGCGTTGGGCTTTCTCTTCGCCTGGCGGACGGACTCCGTGCAGGGCTTCCATGCCGTGATGAACCTGCTGCTCTTCCCGATGTGGCTCATGTCCGGGGCGTTCTTCCCGGTGGGCGGGGCGGCGGGCTGGGTGCAGTGGATCATGCGCGCCAACCCGCTCACCTACGGCCTCTCGGCCCTGCGCGGCGTACTGACGGGCGCGGCCGCTCCGGCCCTGGGCGAGCCCGGGCTGGGCCTGTCGCTGGCCGTGCTGGTCGCGTTCGCCGCGGGCACGCTGGCACTGGCCGCCCTGCTGGCGCGGCACAGCGAGACGCGCTGACCCCGGCGCGGCACCCCACTCCCCGAGACGCCATGTTCGACCCCACCCTGCTGCCGCCGGTCAACGCGCTGCTGAACAGCCTCGCCGGGGTGCTGCTGCTCTGCGGCTATGCCGCCATCCGCCGGGGGCGGCGGGACGTCCACCGGCGCTTCATGCTGGGCGCGTTCGGCGCCTCGGCCCTGTTCCTGGCGTCCTACCTCACCTACCATTACAGCCGGCCGCCCACGCCCTTCCCCGGCCACGGCGCCGCCCGCTGGGTCTACTACGCCATCCTGGGGACGCACGTGGTGCTCGCGGTGGCGGTCGTGCCGCTGGCGCTGACCCTGCTCTACCGCGCCTGGCGGGGCGATTTCGCGCGCCACAAGCGCCTCGCGCGCTGGACGCTGCCGATCTGGCTCTACGTCTCCGTGACCGGCGTCACCGTGTACGTACTGCTGTATCAGGTGCGCTGGGGGTAGGGGCTCCGCCTGGGCGGCGCCGAAGACGACACGGCTGCCGGGGCGCTCGCGCCGAGCCCGACGCGCAGACCGGGGCGGGATATTCGGGGAGCGGATCGCTCGGATCGGAATGGCGACCGCGCAGATGCTTCTCATGCGAGCTCACCACAAGTCCACGGCCCCCATTCACAAATGAATGAGTCGAAGGAAGAACGGACCTACGATACGATAGAGTGTGGTTCCCGCCAAGATAGGAGGGGCAATAATTCCAAAGAAAGCAACGACCTGTGCGCGACCCTGACTTGTGCGATACCCGCGCAACCATGTCACAAAGACAAAGATGTTGATCACTATTTGAACTAGACCGGAAACGATATTCAACCCCACGAAGAAATCCGTGAAATTTGCAACCAGGAAGAAAGCTAGCCCTGTCAGTGCTGAAATCGCCATCCATCGTCTGTTATTGTGCATAGATCAGAAACACCTTGTGGATAGAAGTTATGTTCGTCAATGAATAATTAAAGCGAACGATTTCAGGTATGTGGGTCCAATATACCCTGAAAGTGACTCCAGTAGCGCGCGACCAGAAGTCCGAGGCAGGCGAGCAGCACGATCGGCATGGTCACTTTCTTGTCGAGGGGCAAGAATAGAATATGAAACAAGAAAATACTTACGACAATTGGCCCGAGAATCACGATAGCGACCGGAGCGTACCGGTGCAGTCCGAGGCTTACAAGCAGGAGCATTCCGCCAGTTACCTCTAATAGCTTTTCAAACAATTGAAATTTGCTCTTCACCAATAGATCCATGAATTCACCCGCTTCTCCGCGCAGTGCTGGAAGCTTGAGCGGGGGTGAATCCACAACGCCAAGAAGAAAGACCAACATATTGAGTCCAAAAATTGTAAAGATCAGACCTAACAAACCTTGAGCAATCATCGCCAAGATGTTCATATGGTTGCTCCTTTTGAATCACACTGAAGTGGAAGCCTTCAGTTCACCATCTTGTTCAGTCCAGTTCGAGAGTTGAGCGGAATTCCGGGCGGTCCATCAACTCCCTCAGAGCGATTACAAGATCCGGCGAGTTCTGAAACGGGTGGTCGCGATAGACTTCCGCGTACGCCTCATTCAATCCCATTACCTCCACGCTCACGCGTCCTGCAACATCGCGCACACGCGTCACACGTTCCCGGGCAAACCGTAGGTTGTTGGGGTCAATGTGCCCCGCCGTAATGAATCCCCGCGTCTTCTTGGCGCAGCGGCAGGGGTTGGCGGTGTTTACAAGCCCGCACTTGTCCTCCATGAAGCTCTGCAAGTCGCGGCGGGCTCTGGCGAGCCTTTGCCGGAAATTGTCCCGACTCAGTTCCAGCAACTCCGCGCCGACAGCGTCACTGACGCCGAAGATGCTGCCGAGAATGAAGGCCAGTCGCTGCTCCCGATCCAGGCAAAGCAACATGCCCGCCGTGCACCCAATCCGCGTTTCCGCGACGAGGAGTTGCACGTCCGCGGGAACGGCTCGCGGGTCCGGCAGCTCCGCGTCTGGGGTGTTGTCGAGGTTCCGTCCATATTGAGCGAAACTGATCTCGGCCAACTCGGCGCGTCCGCGTTTCATGCTTAGGAAATGGTTGATGGCAATCCGGTAGAGCCACGTGCGAAAGCTGCTCCGCTCGGCAAACGCCGAGAGCCGTGTGAACAACTTGATCAAGACCTCCTGAGTGGCGTCTTTGGCGTCTTCCCGGTGGTGCAGCATTCGCAGGGCCAGGTTGTAGATCCACGCTTGATGACGTGCGGTCAGTTCCTCAAGCGCGTCTCCACTCCCCTCTTTCGCCAGCCGAACAAGTTCTTGGTCGCGCTCGTCACCCGCGGCGACGTCATCAAACGGATTCGGGCTCATTGTCATCTTCATACTGGATTAGACGCATTCTGGCCGCGACTGTGACAGTGGGAATGTGGATTCGTTCGGATTTGGCGTTGCTTGCCCAGGATCATCCGCGGAGCGCGGCGCGGCGAGGGGGTATCAAGGGCCTCCTCACCGCAAGCCCCAACCTGACCGTCCCCTCTTCTCCAGCCCGCGCAGCGCGCCGTGAGCACCGCTTGCGGCGTGAACCCGCAACACCGTGGAGAAGGGGCCGGGAAATGAGGCGGCTTCGGGCACCCCAGGGGACCTCTCCCCCGCCCTGCGGGCACCCCCTCCCCCTGGGGGGAGGGGGCCGGGGGGAGAGGTCTTGCAGGGGGCCGGGGGGTGAGATCTCTTCGGGGGGCCGGGGGTAGGCGGCCCAGCCCCCGGCTACCCGCGCGCCGAGGGGAAGTTGGGCTTGCGCTTCTCCTTGATGGCCCGCGCACCCTCCACCACGTCGTCGTCGAAGAAGTTGAGCATCTCCAGCGCCAGGGAGTTGTCGAAGATGGGGCCGGCCATGCGCAGCCAGTTGTTGAGCGCCTTCTTGGTCCAGCGCACGGCCATCTGGGGCCCCGTGGCCAGCTTGGCCGCCACCTCCAGCGCCCGGGGCAGGACTTGCGCGGCGGGCACGGCCAGGCTCACCAGGCCGATGCGCTCGGCCTCCTTGCCGTCAATGAAGTCGCTGGTCAGCAGGTAGTACTTGGCCTTGGCCATGCCGCAGAGCAGGGGCCAGAGGATCGCCGCGTGGTCGCCCGCGCCCACGCCCAGGCGCAGGTGGCCGTCGGTGAAGCGCGCATCCTCGGCCATCACGCTGATGTCCGCCATCAGCGCCACGGCCAGCCCGGCGCCCACGGCCACGCCGTTGATGGCCGAGATCACCGGCTTGTCCAGGTTGATGACGTTGTAGACGATGTCGGAGGCCTCCTTCATCACGCGCGCGATGGCCGCGAAGTTCTTGGTCTGCTGGTCAATCATCTCCAGGTCGCCGCCGGCGGAGAACGCCTTGCCCACCCCGGTGATGACCGCGACGCGCGTCTGGTCGTCCTTCCCCACGTCCAGCCACACCTCCGCCAGTTCGCCGTGCAGCCGCGCGTTGGTGGCGTTCAGTTTCTCGGGCCGGTTGATGGAGATGAGCAGGATGCCGTGTTCCTTGCGCTCGAAGAGCAGGTGCTGGTAGTGGCCGTAATCCATGGGGTGCTGTCCTTTCCGTGTGCAGGGTGGAATGGGCCCGCGAGGCGGGCGTTGCGCCGACCGTCCGACCTGCCGCCGCGGGCTTGTCGCGGTGCGCAGGCCGCCCGGTCTCCCAAGCCCACCCGGCGGCCATCTGGCTTGGGCCAACCCCTAGCAGGTTCTGTCCGGCGGGGCTACGCCGATTGCCGGACTGGGGCCGCCAGCAGGCTGGGGCCGTCCATTGCACCGCGCTGCGGGTGGCCCCTGTTCACGGCCAGCGGAACGTCAGGTCACCCTGGGAAGGAACACCGCGAATCACGATCTCGAAGGCGTCCGGCGCCTGATCCAACGGGAACTCCAGGCGCCCGCGCGCATGGTGACCCTGCAGCGCGACCGGCTTGACGGGCCGATAGCGCTTGTCGGCCACCCGCAGCTCCGTCGCCTCCTGGAGGTTCAGCGCGGCGAGGTCGCCGCTGTGCGTGTTGACCGACACGTCCACCCGGAAGCTGCCGTTCTTCACGCCCCGCGGCGTGAGCTCGAATTCCACCGCGTCGCCGCCGCGGCGGGTGAGGTTGCCGCTCCAGGCCGGCGCGGACCATAGGCCCGCAGAGAGCTGGAGGGCCAGGAGCAGAAGCGCGCCCCGCGCGGCCCAGCGCGCCGGCATCCGGCAGGCGTGCGGAAAACGATGAAGACTCATGACCACACCTCCAGATAAAGGGCCGCGCCCAGAATCAACACGGCGACGGCCGCCACATAGCCCGTTGCGCGGTGCACCGGCCAGCGCAGCAGCGGGGCCAGCAGCCCCCGCGGTGCGTAGAGGCGATGCCGGGCCATCTCCCCCAGCAGATACGTCGTGCCCACCGCGTTGGAAAGCACGCCCGCCAGCAGGAACAGCGACTGGTAGGAACTGAGGAACAGGGCCGCTCCCGCCAGCCCCACCAGCGGCAGCACGTCGGCTAGGTGGTGGGCGCAGCAGGCCACCATCGAGACCGTGCTGGCGCCCCCGGAGGCGACCAGCCCCGCCGCATGGGGCGATGCGCCGCCGCGGGCCAGGATGCGGCTGTAGCGGAACATCCCCACTTGCAGCGCGAAGCCGGCGACCAGCGGCACCATCCAGTACCAGAGCGCCAGGAACGTCGTGACCATGTACGACAGGGAATTCGCCAGCGACAGCGTCGCGCCATAGAGCACGGCCAGCGCCAGCGCCCCGGCAATGCCCCAGCGCCAGGCGCCGCGGGCCGCCGCCGGGTAGTCGGGCTCCCGGCCAGACCCGTGCGCGCCAGGCGGCGGGGCCCCAGGATCGTCCGGGGCGCCGTTTCCGTATGCAAGGGTCGCTTCCGATTTCATCGCCGCTCCATGAGGAGGGGTTGGTACCGGCCAGCCGCCGGCCTGGCCTGCGCGGTACGGATTCCTTCAGCAGCACTTCCGCAGTTGCGCCAACAGTTCTTCCTCGTGCGGCGCGGGGCCTTGCGGGGCGCCGGGCGCCAGCAGGGCGGGCAGGGCCAGCAGCGCGGCGAGCAGCACGGCCCCCACGGCGACGCCGGCCCAGGACGCCGCGAGCAACAGGGCGGCCGTGCCGAAGCCCGTGACCACGACGGCCACCTTCCACGGCAGCACCGCGCCCGCCCGCGCCCCGGCCAGGCGCTTTTCTCCCAGGTTGGCCAGGCCCACCGCCGAACCGCCCAGGAGCAGGGCGGGCACCCGCAGGTCCACCTCCAGGCCGCTCCAATGGGCCGCCAGCAGCCACATCCACGTGCCGGCCACCCCGGCGCAGAGGGGACACAGGCTTGGCCACAGGGCGCGGCGCAGCAGCCCGGCCAGGGCCGTCAGGACGAGGATGGACCCCAGCGCCGCCGCGAGCAACAGCAGGTTCATGGCGTCCTCACAGGGCAAGGATCGCCAGACCGAGCGCGATCATCGCGGCGCCGCCCCACAGGCGCATGCGCCGCTTGTGCTCGCCGTGCCAGACCTGCGTGCGCGCCAGCAAACTCCGGTCGGAGGCCAGCAGCAGGATCAGCACCAGCGGCAGCACGAAGATGGCGTTGTAGAGCAGCAAGTAGCCGGCTCCCGTCCAGGCGGTGGCGCGGTCGTGCAGCAGGCCCACGGCCATCAGGTACGGCCCGCCCGTGCAGGGGAACTCGCACAGCCCCACCAGGGCGCCCAGGGGAAAGGCGATGGACAGCGAGGCCCGGCCGACCCACGTGGCGATGCGCCGGTGCGCCGCTTGCGGCACGGCCAGCCGCAGCGGAAAGCCGGGCACCAGCTCACCAGTGACGGAGAGCGCCCCGCCGGCCACCAGCAGCGCCGCGCCCACCTGGGCCATGAAGTGCGGCGTGTTGAACAGGTGCAGCACCCGCAGCAGGCCCACGCCGATCCCCAGGTAGACGGCGAACACGCCCGCGATGTACAGGCCGCCGATCGCCAGGACGTTGGGGCGCAGCCGCCCCAGGGAGAAGAGGAAGGCGATCGTCACCAGCAGAATCGAGAACGCGCAGGGGTTCACGCTGTCGATCAGCGCCGCCACGGTGATGAGGGGCAGGAGCCAGGCGCCCTCGCTGCTGGCCTGCCACAGCCAGCCGGCGGATTGGGGACTGTATTGCAGGGTCAGGGCCGCGCCCACCAGCGCCAGCGTGGTGAGCGCCAGCAGGAGCGGTTTCTTCCAGCGCAGCAGCGCGGCAATCATCGGGCCCGGGCTCCCCTCAAGGCGTTACATAGGCGGTGAACTGGAGTTCGAGCACGCGCTGCCCGCCCAGCACCACCGACACGGCCCGGTCGTTGCGGCCGACCCCCGCCGGACCGTGCGCTTGGGGGTCAAACACGGCCTCCACCATCACGGACTGGCCCGGTTGCACCACCCGGTTGACCTTGGGGTTGGACACATGCCCCGGCATGCCGAAGGGCCCGACCCGCTCCGCCCCCAGCAGCAGCGAGGCCTCGGTGCACATGCACGAGGTGTAGATTTCCTCGATCAGGGCCGGCGCCTCGGTCTCGTTGCGCAAGGAATAGCGGTAGCTGACCTTCCCGTTGCGCATGGAAATGCGGCCGAAGTCCGTGGCGTTCTGCACCGCGGTCAGCGTGCCGGTCAGGCTGGCGGCCTGGAGCGGCGGCGGCTGGTCGCCCTGGCCGCGGTTGAACGCCACCAGCACCGTACCGCCCACCCCCACCGCGACCAGGGCGGCCAGCAGCCCCCAGCTGCGCAGGATGCGGCGCAGGCGGCGCGGGGTGCGGTTCTTCCGTGTCGAATTGCGCTTCATGGCGATGTCTCCTTTCGTTGACCGGATTGAACGACTCAGGGCGAATCCCGCTCCCGCCTCAGGCGCGGGCGAGGCGGTTGTATATGGCGGCCGCGAGCGCCGTTACACTCCAGGCGCCCGCGGTCCAGACCACCAGTCCACCCAGGTAGACGCCCCAAGTCATGTTGATCGCCAGGTTGGTCAAGTTGGCGTGGGACAGGAAGCCGAAGACGGCGTAGGCCGTCTCCGGAGCGATGGCGATAAACAGCGCGCACAGGGTGTACAGCCCCGCCGTGACCACGGCGGCGGTGGCGGCGCCGGCGCTGATGTTGAGTTTCATGGCACACCTCCATTGGGTTGAGACCACGATTCATGAATCGGGCGATTTGCCGGGCGCCCCGCGGGTTCCGCTTCCGCATTCGCAGCCGGCGCGCCCCCCTCCGGCGCGAAGGCCACGATGCGCTTGACGACGTCGCCGGAGAGCGCTTCGGCGTCGAGGCGCACGAATCCGGCGGCCTGCACCGTCTGCACGGTCTCGCGGTTCAGGTGGGCACCCCAGAGGTGGAAGGGAATGGGGTCCAGCCGGCGCATCAGCCAGCGCAGGAGCGGCCGCTCGGAGAGCACGTGCTCCAACAGGAGCAGCTGCCTGCCGGGCTTCAGCACGCGCCTCAACTCCCGCAGGCCCTGCAGGGCATCGGACACCAAGCAGAAGACAAACGTGGCGACCGCAGTGTCAAAGCTGGCATCGGGGAAGGGCAGGGCCTGCACGTCGGCCAACTCCAGTCGGGCCCGGGAGCCGAGCCGGAGCGCCCGGCGGCGGGCACGCTCCAGCATTCGGGGCGAAAGGTCCACGGCCGCCACCTCCGCCTCCGGGGGGTGAAAGGGGAGATTCTTGCCCGTGCCTACACCCACCTCCAGGATCTGACCGGGCACCACGCGGGTCCACAGCTCGCGCCGCCAGCGGGTGGAGCGGAGCTCCATGCCCCATTCCAACAGGTCGTAGAGCGGGGCAATGCGGTCGTACCGGCTCCGGGTGAGCGCCGTGCCGGCGTTGCGCTCACCCAAGCCACGGGCGCCCATGGCCGCGGCGCGCTCCCCGGCGAAAACCGGCGGCACGACCGGCGGCGGCGCGTCCAGCGGACGGATCATGGACGGTTTCATTTGCGATGCTCCTCGAGGCGTCCTGTTGGGGCGGGTTGGCCGGCCGGGTGCGCCTCGCCGCCGGGGTGCGCATGGCCACCGCAGCATCCGTCGGCCTCGGCGTCTGGCGCCGCGGGCGTCCCCTTGGCGGAGGACGGGGCCGCCGGGTCTTGCTCATGGCCGTGGCCGCCATGAGCGCCGTGGCCGCTGTGAGCGCCATGGCCGCCGCAACACCCGTCGGCCTCGGCGTCTGGCGCGGGAGGCGCCGCTGTGGCGGAGGACTGCACCAGCTTCCGGCCGTGGTCTTCCGGCCGGGCGGTGTCCTTGTCACTGCCGTGCTCACCGTGGCCGCCGTGGCCGCCGCCGCAGCCGCCCATGCCACCGTGGGCGCCATGTCCGGCCCCTTGCGTTCCGTGGCCGCCGCCGTGCGCCCCATGTCCGCGGTGCATGACCAGATGCATCAGCGGCATGGCGAGCAGCAGCAGCCAGGGCAGGTAGGGTGTCGCGTGCTCCCAATGCTGCACCAGCACATACACACCGGCGACGCCGAGAATGGCCAGGAATCCCAGCACCGCTGGGCTCTTGTGCCAGACCGCCGCGGCGGCATCCTGTTTGTGGTTCATGGAATTCTCCTCAAGGCTGTGCGTGTGGGTTCCCCATTGGCGGTTTACAACCGCCAATGGGGAACAGCCGCGTGCCTCGTCGGCAGCGGCGGGTCAACGGATAGGAAGGCGATCTACAGCGAGGGCGGCGCGCGGGCGCGGTCCGGGGCCCACTCGGCCACGGTGAGCGGCTGGGAGGCTGACGCAACGTGCCGAGACGTGCTCCCGGCGGGCGGCGCAATCTGGGACTGCGGGCCGGGCAATGCCAGCGGGAGCAATTGCACCGCGGACGGTGCGGGGGTGGTGCGCTTGGCGCTTACCGCCACCGGGGCATGCGCCCGCTCCGGACCGCTGGGCATGGCCAGTGCGGACAGACAGGCGGCCAGGAACAGCCCGGCCGCCAACACCGCCAACGTGGCCAATCGGGTTTGCGCGGCCGGACTTCGCACGGGATCACCTCCAGCCAGGGGGTCACCGGTCGCCGAACCGCGCCGATGCCCACGAGGGGGACTTTTACCTTCGGCAGCCGGAGAACCACCATCCACCTTGGGGGGCGGAAACTGTGCGCCCTCCCGCTCCTGTGCCGAAGTCTTGCCTATACGATACACGGGTAGGGTATAAGGTTCAAGCATTTTTTTCCACCCATAAGAACAATGGGTTAAATCACCGTTGTCGCTTCAAGTCATTTCAGAAGCGGGGCCGTCTGAAGCAGGCCCAGGGCGAGACCGCGCCGATGGCCGCGGCGGGGCCGCCTGATGGCTGGGTCTGGAAGTCGGCGCGCGGTCTTGCTAAGCTTGCGGGTGCTCTTCCCGGCGGAGGCCGCTCCACCGGCCCGCGCCAGCACCCGCAACCGGAGCCGTTCCCCGATGCACGAGATTGATCCCACCCAGGTGCGCGCCGTCGTCTTCGACCTCGGCGGCGTGTTTCTGGAAGGCGGCCCGGACCGGGTCAAGTCCTTCGGTCCCCGCCACGGCCTGGGTCAGGAGCGCTGGGACGCCATCCGCCAGGAGCTGTTCGTCTTGGGCGACCTGTGGGGCGCCGTCGAGCGCGCCGAGCTGAGCCTGGAGCGCTTCGGGCAGGAGTTGCAGAGCCGCATGGCCGCCCAGGGCGTGCCGATCAGCCTGGCCCAGGCGCTCAACTTCATGGGCACGCCGGGCGACCCCGAGCGGATGCCCGTGCGCGAGGAGATCGTGGGCGCGTGCAGGGCGCTCAAGGCCCGCATGCCCACCGCGCTGCTCACCAACAACATCCGCGAATGGCGCACGGGCTGGCGCCAGCGGCTGGACGTGGCCGGCCTGTTCGATCTGGTGGTGGACTCCTCCGAGGTGGGCTGCCGCAAGCCGGAGGCGGAAATCTACCGCCTGGTGGAAGCGGGCCTGGGCCTGCCCGGCCCGAGCCTGCTGTTCGTGGACGACCTGGGCGTGAACCTGAAGGCCGCCCGGCAGCGCGGCTGGCAGACCGTCAAGTACGAGCACACCGCCGCCGTGCTGGACGTGCTCGGCCGGGTGGCGGCCACCCGCGCGCCAGGGCGCTGATCAAGCGGGCCCCCGCGACTACACCGCGGTTGACACCCAATCTGGGTTGGGCGTACTGAGTGAACCATTCTTTCCGGCAATTCAGCAGCTGCGCGAAGCCAGGCGACGAGGCCGCACGGACATCAAGGATGTGGGAATCCGGATACGAGGGCAGACCCTCCGCGAATGATGCCTCCTTGGCCGAAGTGTGCCCCGGCAGGCCGATGGGCCAACCGCGGCGTCGCCATTGCGCAACACGGGTGGCGGCTGACACCCAATACCGGTGCCAGGGATCAGCGGGGGAGCCGCTGCAGCGGCTCGCGGAAGTCCAGCGCGTACATGTCTGGTGAAAGGAGCAGGGAATGAAGCTGGGACGATTCATTGTGGATGCTCACGTGCACGGGCAACGCTTCGCGCCGGGTCCCCAACTGGCGGAGAAGCTGAAGCAAAAGAAGTCCGTCAACTACAACGATCTGGCCGAGGTCATCGCCGGCTCGACCCCCTACGACAATTCGGCGCGGCTGCTGTTCGACATGGAGCGCTACGGCGTGGACATGTGCGTCCTGCTGCCGGCATTCGGCATGACGAACGAGCTGAACCTGGAGATCGTGTCCCGCCACCCGGACCAGTTTGTCGCGGTGTGCATGCCCACGCGCAGCCGGAAGCGCGCGGGCCACGCGGACGAACCGTGGGATGCGGCGGCGGCGGCGGCGGAGCTGGATCAGCTGCTGGCGACCGGACACTTCGTGGGGATCGGAGAGGGCTTGCCGGCCGACCACAGCCGCCGCAGGACCCTCAGCCAGACGGAGCGCCTCGATCAGATGCGGCCCACGATGGAGGTGGCGCGCAAGCACAAGACCGTCGTGCAGGTGCATTCCGGCGTGGTGATGGGCTACCCGCTGACCCACCACTTCTGGCCGGAGACGCTGCACCCGATCTGGCTGCTCGATATCGCCCAGGAATATCCCGACGTGCCCATCGTCTTCAACCATGGGGGCGTGCAAGGGGGGCGGTGGGAGCAGTTCTTCGAGGAGGCGCTGATGGTGGCGGGCGCCAATGACAACATCTACCTCGAGACGGGCTTGTGGTGGGCCGAGTTGTACGAGCAGGCGCTGCGCGATCCCAACGTGGGCGCCGAGAAGCTGCTCTGGGGCTGCGACTGGGGGGCCAGCATTCCCTTCCATTCCCAGCCGGGGCAGCGGCCCGGAGCCTTCGCGGTGCAACTGCGCAAGCAGCCGCCGGTCAACCACCAGGTGGACGTCTGGGGCTGGAGCCTGCGGGAACTGCTGCGCCTGGACATTGCCCAGGACGACCTGAACCTGATCCTGGGCGGAAACGCCGCCCGGGTCTACAACTTGCCGGTCCCGCACAGCCGGCTGTTCCGGCCGGTGGGCAGCGAGTTGACGCCGCAGCCGCGCGAGCGCAAGCGCCCGCCGCGCTCCCCGGAGAAATGAAGGCGCAGCGCACTGGGGACCTCGCCCATGACCAGCCTGCCGCAATACCTGGTGCTCGATTTCCGGATCGAGCGGCTGCCCAAGGCGGCCCTGTCCGCCATGCAGGCCGAACGGCTGCGCAACATGGCGCGGTACGTCTACGACCACACCCCCTTCTGGCGCCGCAAGTTCGATGCCGCCGGCGTGCGGCCGGAGAACATCTCCGGCCTTGACGATCTGCCGCGCATTCCCTTCTGCACCAAGACCGAATTGCTGGAGGATCAGCAACAACATCCTCCGTTCGGCTCGTACGTGGCCTCGCACCCCACCCACTGGCAGAAGCTCTTCGCCACATCCGGCACGACGGCCCGCCCGTTGCTGCGGGTGTTCTCCCGCGCGGACTGGAGCCATGTGTTGGACCGCTTCCAGCGCTCCAGCCCGGCGGAGCCGGGGGACCGCATCCTGATCCTGGGCCCGACGGACGGGCTGCTCGGCCCCACGGCCGGCGCCGAGGGCCTGGCGCGCCGGGGCGTCATGGTGATCTTTGCCGGCCGGTACGACACCAAGGCCAAGATCGAGTTGATCCGGCAGGTGCGGCCGACGGTGGTGCAGGGCGCCGCCTCGTACCTGCTCCACGTGGCGGAGGTGGCGCGGGAGATGGGCGTGGACCTCAACGCCTGCGGCGTCAAGGTGCTGCTGTCCGTGGGTGAGCCGGGCGCGGCCGTGCCGGGGACGCGCGGCCGCTTGGAGCGGGGCTGGGGCGCGGCGGTCACCGACGGCTTCGGGCTCACGGAGATCTTTCCCTTGGGCGGCTCCTGTCCACACTCCAGGGCGCTGCACCTGCCCGACGATCTCGTCATCACGGAGATCGTTGACCCGGCCACCGGCGCGCCGCTGCCGCCCGGCCAGCCCGGCGAGGTCGTCTTCACCAATCTGGTTGGCGATACCCAGCCGCTGCTGCGGTACCGCACGCGCGACATCGCCCGCGCCGCGCCCCCCGAGCCTTGCGCCTGCGGCTTCACGGGCACGCGCCTGGTGAACTCCATCGAGGGCCGCGTGGACGACATGATCTGGTACAAGGGCCTGAACGTCTTCCCGACTTCCATTGAGGCCGTCTTGCGGGGGTTCAGCGAGACCGGCGACGAATTTCAGATCGTGGTCACGGGGGATGCCGCCGCCCCGATGCTGACCGTGAAGGTCGAGGTGAAGGCGGACGCCCCGGCCGGAGCGGACACGGCGGCCCGCCTCCGCCAGGCGATCAAGTCCGCCGCCGGAATCACCGTGGAGATCGAGTTGATTCCCGATGGCTCCCTGCCGCGGGTTGACGCGAAGAGCAAGGCCCGGCGCGTCGTGGACCTGCGCCCGAAACCGGGCTAACGCGGTTTCCCAGCCTATCCGAGGAGAAGACCATGTCATTCCCCCTGCGTTGGAGTTCCGCTGCGATCCTGAGCGCCGGGTTGCTGTTGGCCGCGGCCGCCCAGGCCCAGCCCGCCGCCGAGCCCGGCGTCACCGCCACGGAAATCAAGATCGGCCAGACGGCGCCCTTCAGCGGCCCGGTTTCGGTCGTGGCCACGGTGGTGCGCGCCAGCGCCGCCTACATCGAGAAGATCAACGCCGCCGGCGGCGTGGGCGGCCGCAAGATCACGCTCATCAGCCTGGACGACGGCTACGCGCCCCCCAAGACGGTGGAACAGACTCGCAAGCTGGTGGAGGGCGACGGCGTGTTCCTGATGTTCTCCTCGGTGGGGACGCCCACCAATGCCGCCGTGCAGAAGTACCTCAATGCCAAGGGCATCCCGCAGCTCTTCGTGCAGAGCGGCGCGGCGCGCTGGAACGATCCGAAGACCTATCCCTGGTCCATCGCGGGCCTGCCCGACTACGACTCCGAGGCGCGCGCGTATGCCAAGTATCTGCTGGCCAACAAGCCCGCTGCGCGCATCGGGGTGCTCTACCAGAACGACGATCTGGGCCGGGATTACCTCAAGGGCCTCAAGGCCGGCCTGGGCGACCACGCCGCCCAGATGATCGTGGCCGAACAGACCTACGAGATCACCGATCCGACCGTGGACTCGCAGATCATCAACCTGCGGCGCGCGGGCGCCGACACGTTGTTCAGCTTCGCCCTGCAACGGACGACCGCCCAGGCCGTCCGCAAGGTGGCCGAGACCGGCTGGCACCCCCTTTTCTTTGTCCCCCTGGTCTCCAATTCGATCCACACGGTGCTGACGCCGGCGGGGCTGGACAATGCCAAGGGCCTGATGTCCGCCGCCGTGTACAAGGACCCCAGCGATCCGCGCTGGCAGAACGACGCGGACTATCTCGAGTGGCTCGCGTGGATGAAGCAGTACTACCCCAACGGCAATGTGTCCGAGCAACTCAATGTCGCCGGCTATACCTTTGCGCAATTGCTGGTCGAGGTCTTGCGACGCTGCGACGGCAACTTCACGCGCGAGAACGTGATGCGCCAGGCGACCCATCTGGACCATCTGAAACTGCCGATGCTGCTGCCAGGTATTACCGTGCGCACCCAGCCCGACGACTATCGGCTCTACCGGCAATTCCAGTTGCAGCGCTTTGACGGCCAGCGCTGGGTGCTGGAGGGCACCCCGGTCGGCGGCTGATTCGGCCGCATCACCCCGGCGGCTACAGACGAACACGGCTGCCGGGGATGCGCTGGCATGACCTCTCCGCCCGGCCGGGAGCCGGCGGTCGCGGTGCCGCTCCCCGCGGGAGCCCGCTGGGCGACCCCCGCGCGGCTCCGCCGCCCGCCTCAGGCCGCGCCGTGGCGCAACTGGGCGTAGCCGATCATCTTGAACACCAGCCGCGCGGCGAGGAAGTCCGAGGCGTGCTGGCCGGGCTGGGGGGCCAGCTCCATCAGGTCGCAGCCCACGACGCGGCGGCGCTTGGAGACGCGCCGCAGCAGGCGCAGCGTGGGGTACCAGCCCAGCCCGCCGGGCACGGGCGTGCCGGTGGCGGGGGCGATGGAGGGGTCCAGGCCGTCAATGTCCACGGTGATGTACACGTCGCCTTCCAGCCGCTCGGCCACCTCGGTCATCCAGGCGTCGTCGGTCTGCTCGGCGATGCGGTGCGCCCAGTAGACGTTGCGGTCCAGGCCCTTCTTGCGCAGGAAGAGCCGCTCCTCCTCGCTCACGGCGCGGATGCCGACCTGGACGAAGGGCAGGCCCAGGTCGTGGGCGCGGGCCATGATGCTGGCGTGGGAGTGGGGCGTGCCGCCGTAGCTGTCGCGCAGGTCGGCGTGGGCGTCAATCTGGAGGATGGAGAAGGGGCGGCCGCGCGCCTCCTTGAGGGCCTTGAGCACGCCGTAGGTGACGGAGTGCTCGCCCCCCAGCGTGACGAGCAGCTTGCCGTCGCGCAGGGGCGGCAGGGCCGCCCAGTAGACGCGGTCCATCATCTCCTTGGGGCTGGCCCCGGTGGGGTCCACGGGCGGCAGGGTGTGGATGCCCCACTGGTCAATGCGCTGCTCCAGCTCCTCGTCGTACATCTCCAGTTGGCCGGAGGCTTCCAGGATGGCGCGGGGGCCGCCGCCGGCGCCGCCGGCGTAGGACACCGTGCCCTCGTACGGCACGGGCAGCACCGCCACGCGCGCGGCGGTGTAGGTGCAGGGCATGCAGTCGTCCCCGGCGAAGCGGGGGTAGCCGGCCGGCAGGGGCGGGGGATAGCTGCTCATGCCTCGGCGGCCTCCGCCTGGGCCTTGGCCTTGCGTCCGCGCGCCCGGCGGGCCGGCTTGGGCTTGGCGCGGATCTCCGCCCCGGCGGCGGCCTCCGCGGCGGCCCGGCGGCCGGCGCGCTTGGCCTGGGCCTCGGCCGGGGCGGTCTCCAGGTACGTCAGTCCGTTCAGCCCCTCCACGTACAGGTCGCGGAAGGTCTTGCCCTCCGCCTGGGTCATCAGGCCGTCGCGGATGCTGCGCTGCACCTGGCGCTCGATGCGGTCAATGAGGGTGTCGCGGTGGAACTGCACGTAGGCCAGCACGCTGGCCACCGGCTCCCCGCGGATCACCTGCTCGTAGCGCCAGGAGCCGTCGTCGTTGAGGGCGATGTGGATGGCGTTGGTGTCCCCAAAGAGGTTGTGCAGATCGCCCAGGATCTCCTGGTAGGCGCCGGTGAGGAAGACGCCCAGGTAGTACGGCTCGCCGTCCGCGAGGGAATGCAGGGGCAGCGTGGCGCGACGCTCATGGGGCGAGGCGTAGCTCTTCAGCCGCCCGTCGGAGTCGCAGGTGATGTCCTGCAGGATGCCGTTGCGGTTGGGCTTCTCGTTGAGCCGGTGCAGCGGCACCACCGGGAACTCCTGGCCGATGGCCCAGGCGTCCGGCAGCGACTGGAACACGGAGAAGTTGCAGAAGTACTTGTCCGCCAGCAGGATCTCCAGGGACTCGAACTCCTCCGGCACGCGGGCCTCCTTCTTCATCAGGCCCTCGACCCGCCGGGCGATGCGCCAGAACAGTTGGTCCACCTGGGCGCGGTGGTGCAGGGAGAGGTAGCCCAGCTCGAAGAGCTTGTTGGCGTCGTCGCGGTAGTGGAGGGCGTCGTGCCAGGACTCGTCGAGGTTCTTCACGTTGAGCTTGCCGCGGATCTCCTCGAGCTGCTTGAGCAGGTCCGGCGCCTCGCCGTCCATGACCGGCGTGCGGCCGGTCTCGTCCAGCGAGGTGGTCTCCAGCACGTTGATCGCCAGCATGGCGTGGTGGGCGGTGATGGCGCGGCCGGACTCCGTCACGATGTTGGGATGGGGCAGGCCCTCGTGCTGGCAGGTCTCCGCCAGGGTGAACACCACGTCGTTGGCGTACTCCTGCTCGGTGTAGTTGATGGAGAAGCCGGAGGTGGAGCGCGAGCCGTCGTAATCCACCCCCAGCCCGCCGCCCACGTCCACGTGATCCACCGCGCAGCCCAGGCGCGACAGCTCCACGAAGTAGCGCGCCGTCTCTCGCAGCGCCTCCTTGATGCGGCGGATGTTGGTGATCTGGCTGCCCAGGTGGATGTGGATCAGCCGGAAGCAGTCCAGGTAGCGCTCCCCGCGCAGCAACTCCACGGCCTGCACCAGTTCCGATGCGGTCAGCCCGAACTTGGAGTAGTCGCCGCCGGAGTCCTCCCACTTGCCCGAGCCGGAGGACACCAGCTTGATGCGCACGCCCAGCAGGGGGCGCAGGTTCTCCTGCTTGGCCAGCCGCAGGATCAGTGCCAGTTCGCCCGGCTTCTCCACCACCAGGAAGATCTTCTTGCCCAGGCGCTGACCCAACAGCGCCAGGCGCACATAGGCCGGGTCCTTGTAGCCGTTGCAGATGACGACCGTCTCCGGCGACTCCAGCGTCGCCAGCACCGCGTGCAGCTCCGACTTGGAGCCGGCCTCCAGCCCGAAGCCGCTCTCCGATCCGAAGCGCACCACCTCCTCGACCACTTGGCGCTGCTGGTTCACCTTGATCGGGTAGACCCCGATGTACTGGCCCTCGTAGTTGGCCGAGCGGATCGCCTGGTGGAAGCAGTGCCGCAGGTGGGCCAGCCGATCGCCCAGGATGTCCGAGAAGCGGATCAGCAGCGGCAGCGAGAGCCCCTTGCCCTGGGCGTCCTCCACCAGCTCCTTCAGGTCAATGGCGACGTCCTCGTTGCGGCTGGGGTGGGCCGTCAGGTGGCCCTTGGCGTTGGCGGCATAGTAGCCCTGGCTCCACCCCTTGATGTTGTAGAGTTCGGCGGAATCCGCCGTGGTCCAACGTTTCAGGCTGGGCATGTTCCGTTCACCTTGCCGAAGCAATAAGGGTACGCGTGACTTTGCGGTCAGGCTAGGCTACTTCATAGTTCGGAGTCAGTTCAAGGACAAACCCAACGCCGCGCCGGGTGGAGCACCGGAAAGCTCCCCGCGCCCCGCTCCGGGCGCCTCCCCCTCAGCACCCAGCCTTCGCAGCCGGACGCCGATCCCATGGCCAGACCGACGGGAAAGAAGCCGGTTTCTGTCAGCCCTCCCCTGGAGGCGACCCGTGGCGAGCACGACTCGCTGTTGCTGGTGATGTCCGATCTGCCGGCGCAACCGGTGTCCGGCCGCCTGCTGCGCGGGCTGAGCCCCTACCTGGACGAGCAGGGGGCCGCGCACGTGGTGCTGCTGGCCTCCCGCCGCCACCGGGAACCCTGGGGCGCGGCCGCTGCCGTGGTCAAGTATCAGGAGCTGGTGCACTGGGCGCGCGGCCCGCGCGGCGGGGTCTTCCGGGGCGCGGTCTGGATGGGCCACCCCCTGACCCCGGACGAGGTGCTCAAGGGCTTCCGCATTGACCCGCTGGGGGTGGTGGACTGGGCCGCCCGGCGCATGAGCGCCGCGGTCGTCTCCAGCGCGGAGCCGCTGCGGCTGGCGCCCTGCGCGGTGCCCAAACCCTGGGGGCGCGAGCTTTGGTACACCGGGATCGAGCAGCGGGGCCGCGCCCGGATCAAGAGCGCCACGGGCGAGACGGAGCTGCCCTACGCCCTGGGCATGTTCCCCGTGCCCATCGTGGGGGAGACCGAGCGGCCGCCCGTGCTGGTGAAGGTGCTGGAGCCCCTGCCCCAGCCGGTGCTGGGCGACCTGTACCTGGAGGTGCACCGGGAGAAGTGGGAGGTCTACGTGGCGCTGGACGTGGACCCGGCCGCCTGGCCGGACGGCCAGGGCGGCCTGCGGGCCGGGCTGGCCCCGGCGCTGCTGGAGCGCTACCGTGCCGCGCACGGGCCGGCCTGGGAGCCGGCGCTGACGCGCGACCTGGGGGCGGCCATCGGGGCGTACGAGCCGGTGCGCCGCCGCATGGACGCCCTGCTGGACGAGGCCCTGCTGCGCCGCGGCGCCGACCCGGCCGCGGGCGTTCCCGCCGCGCTGCACGACGAACTGGCGGGCGGCCTGCCGCCGGAGTTGCGGGCGGAGGAAGCGCGCCTGCGGCAACAGGTGGAGGCCTTCCTGGGCCAGGCGTCCCTGGCCGTGGGCGACGTGGCCGCCATCCGGCCCGGCGTGCTGCACTCGCTCCAGCATGGCGTCACCGTGGTGGAGTTCCAGACGCCCACCTACGAGCGCCTGATCGCCATGTTTGCCCAGAAGGTGCTGACGCAGGAGCACTGGGACACCGCGGCGGCCCTGGAGCGCATGGAGAAGGCCGTCTACGTCCCGCCCGCGCCGGAGCCGCTCGGGAGCACCGCCTTCTGCCGCTGGGAGCGCATCGTGGAGTTTCCGGAGTTCCAAGTGCTGCGGCTGCGGCTGGAGGCCGGGGCGCGGCATCCCTCCGCCACCGCCGGCGGGGGCAGCTACCAGATCGTCATCGGCATCGCCGGGCGGGGCGATCTGGCCCTGCCGTCGGGGGCGGCCCTGCCGCTGGAGAAGGCCGTCGCCTACCTGCTCCCCGCCGCGCTGGGGACGTTCAGCTACCGCGCCCACGGCGACGGCCCCCTCACCGTGCTGGTGACCACGCCCGCGGGAACGGACGCGGACGGCGGGATCGGACGCCCCGCCGCGCCGCCCGCGCGGGACGCCCCGCCGGAGCCCGGCCCATGAACGCGCCCCAGTCCCCGGCGGGCCCGCGGGTCCCGCCGCTGCTCCGGCCCGGCGACCGCGTCGCCCTGTTCTCCCCCAGCAGCCACCAGGGCCGCTACCCGCCCGAGTACCTGGCGGACGCGGCGGCGGCCCTGGGCGCCTGGGGGCTGGACGTGCTGGCGCAGCCCGAGCCGCCCCGGCACCTGTACCTGGCCGGCACGGACGCCCAGCGCGCGGAGCAGTTCCGGCGCCTGTACCTGGACCCCGCCGTCAAGGCGCTCTTCTGCACCCGGGGCGGCTACGGGTCGGCGCGCCTGCTGCCCCTGCTCGACCGCGCCACGTTCGCCGCCGCGCCGCCCAAGTGGGTCGTGGGCTTCAGCGATGTGACGAGCCTGTTCGCGTGGCTGCACGCGGCCGGGGTGTGCGCCGTCCACGGCCCCTGCCTGGCCGCGCCGGGGGCCGTCGCCTCGCCCCGCAAGGCGGACAACCTGGCGGCCCTGCGCGGGCTGCTCTTCGGCACGGAACGGCCCCGCTACCCGGCCGCGGCGCTGCACCTTCCGCCGGGCGCGCCGCCGGCCGTGGAGGGCCGGCTGCTGGGCGGCTGTCTCTCCGTGCTGGTCTCCACCCTCGGCACCCCCTGGGCGCCCGACACCCGCGGCGCGGTGCTGTTCCTGGAGGATACCGACGAGGCGCCCTACCGCATGGACCGCATGTTGACCCACCTGCGCGCGGCCGGGGCGCTGGAGGGCGTGCGGGCGGTGGCGTTCGGTTACCTTCAGCGCTGCGACGGCGATCCGCCGGGGCTGCTGCACGAGGTGCTGGCGGACCGCTTCCGGGACGCCCCGTTCCCGGTGGTGCGCGGGCTGACCTGCGGCCACGGGGACCTCAACCTCCCGCTCCTGCTCGGCGCCCCGGCGCGGCTGGAACTGGACGGCGACGCCGCCCTGCTGACGCAGGGATAGCCGGGCGAGGACGCCCAGCGCCGGAGGCCGAAGGTCTCCGACGGGCCATCGCAAGAGTGTGCAATTCCTTTTGGGACACCCCGCTACGGCCCGTCAATCATGACGCCCGGGATCGAGAACACGCGCGAGACCGGCCCCTGTGGCGGCGGGGCGGGCCGCTGCGCCGGCCCTTGCGGAGACCTCTCCCCCCGTCCCGGCCCCTCCCCCCGGCCCCCTCCCCTTGTTCAGACCGGAGTCAAGGGTGACAGGTGTGCGGGGACATGGCTTACAGGTTTGGTCGTTATTCCGCTCCTCAGGTCCAGGAGGATAATGACGTGGTGGCAGAACAAGAGTTCCATCACGCCATCGGAAAGCGTGGGCCTCAGACCAACCGGGTGCCCGTGGAACGCCTTGGAGATGCGATACTCCCGTCCGCCGTAGCACAACCGTCCCCCCTGCTGGACCGTCCGCACCTCCACTCCCGGGGCGTACTCGATCGCAGGAAGAACCTCGGGGAAGGCCCGCGGGCTGGCCTGGTAACGGCTGGCCGGGA
>Ga0315281_10001343_pt1 | contig 36079 bp, 38 predicted proteins | sample YL17G07_0_MG_FD_204540 | JGI IMG/M metagenome (GOLD analysis project Ga0315281, IMG submission 204540) | Sediment microbial communities from Yellowstone Lake, YNP, Wyoming, USA - YL17G07_0 | ecosystem: Environmental > Aquatic > Freshwater > Lake > Sediment | place: USA: Wyoming | collected...
GTCCGGCGTGCGCCAGCCGTCGTCGCGCTCGATAAGTCCCATGAGAACCTCCTGATGAGTGGTTCGTCACGCTCCTCACCAGCGGATTCGAGGTAGCTCAGTCAGTTCCTACAGGGATAGGTCCTTAGAACGACTCCCTCGCAGGCATCCGAGACGGTCGAGTTGCGATATCCTTCCGTGACCATTCGGTCACTGCACTACCGACGCCCGCCCGCGTGCGAGGAATCGACACCGGTCGCGAGAGAGAGGTCAGCATGACTTGGATCGGGATCGTGCCCTGGTGGATCTGGGTGCCGTACCTTGTCCTGTGGCTGTACGTCATGGCCACGCTCATCATGGAAGACCGCGAGCCTGCGGACACGCTCGCCTGGGCGTTCGCGCTCCTCCTCGTGCCCGTGCTCGGCATGATCTTCTACTTCATCGCCGGCCGCGACTGGGCCACCATCACCGAGAAGAAGAAGTGGATGCAGGACTACCTCGCGCAAGTGCAGGCCGTGCTGACGCCGTTCTTCGCGCGCAACGCGGCCGCCGACCGGCGCCTTCGGGAGACCTACGGCGGCACGTTCGTGGAGCGTCTCAGCGACACGATGTCCCGCGAGGACGGTCTCGGCGTCGTCACGGCCGACCGCGCCGAGATCTTCCCCACCGGGCAAGAGAAGTTCGGCCGCCTGAAGGCCGATCTGGCGGCGGCGCAGCGCTTCATCCACGTCCAGTACTTCATCTGGGAGGACGACGAGCTCACCGACGCGCTCACCGAGATCCTCAAGGAGCGCGTGCAGGCCGGCGTGCAGGTGCGGTTCCTCTACGACTACCTGGGGAGTAAGCACTGGGACAAGTCGAAGCTCGAGGCGCTCGTGCCGCTGGGCGGAAAAGTGGCCAAGGACGTCGTCTCGCTGTCGCGGATGAACTACCGCGACCACCGCAAGATCGTCGTCATCGACGGCGAGATCGGCTACACCGGTGGCTACAACGTGGGCCAGGAATACGTGGACGGCGGCGAGCGCTTCGCGATCTGGCGCGACACGCACGTGCGCGTCACGGGCCAGGTCGTCGGCGAGCTGGAGGCGTTGTTCGCGGCGCGCTGGTTCGACCAGACCAAGGAGGACGTCCTCACGGACGAGTATCTCCCGGCGCCGGCTCCCGACGGCGGTGAGACCGGCATCCTCTGCCAGGTCATCGCGCAGTCCGTTGAGGACCAGTGGAATTCGTCGCGCCGCGCCCACATGGTGGCGGTCGGCAACGCCGCGCAACGGGTATGGATCCAGTCGCCGTATTTCATCCCCGAGGTGGGGCTCTACGACACCATGATCAACGCGGCGCTCAGCGGCGTGGACGTGCGCTTCATGATGACCGGCGTGCCCGACAAGAAGGTGCCCTACTGGGCGGCGTGGACGTACTTCCGCCGGCTGCTGAAGGCCGGCGTCAAGATCTATCTCTACGAGGCCGGCTTCCTGCACTCCAAGACGCTCACCGCCGACTCGCAGGTCACCGCGATCGGTACGATGAACATGGACATCCGCAGCCTGCGACTCCACAAGGAGCTCATGCTGTGGATGTTCGACGAAGGTCTGGCGCGCCGGCAGGAGCAGCTCTTCGAGGAGGACATCACGAACTCGCACGAGGTGACGCTCATCGACCTCGACGCCTTGAGCCTGACCGTCCGCTTCCGCAACTCGTTCATGCGCCTGCTGTCCTACTTCATCTGAGACGGCGGAGTACCCGACATGGCCGAGGCGGAGTCCAGAGAGGCGCACGAGCATCGCGTGGTCGGCGAGGCCCGCTGGCCGATGGCGGTCGCGGTCCTCGCCGTCATCGTCCTGACGCTGCTCCTACCGCGCAGCCTCATCGCGCGCCCGCGCTGGGGAGTGCCGCTCGTCGAAGCCCTCCTGCTGGTCGCGGTGATCATCGGCGACCCGGGCAAGATCGACCGGCGCTCCAAGACGGTGCGCGCGCGCTCCGTCACGCTGATCGCGCTCCTGGTCGCCACGACGCTGTGGTGCACGGCCCAGCTCATCGTGGAGCTCGTCCAGGGCGGACCCGCGACCAACTCCGCCGGGGCGCTGCTGGCCGCCGGCGGCATCGTGTGGCTCTCCAACTGCATCGCCTTCGGCCTGCTCTACTGGGAGCTCGACAGCGGAGGGCCGGCAGTACGCGCTCACGGGCTGCCGGCCCACCCCGACTTCGCTTTCCCGCAGCAGATGTCGCCGGAACTCGCCCCGAAGGACTGGCGGCCGCGGTTCGTGGACTACATGTATCTCGGGTTCACCAGCGCCACCGCGTTCAGCCCCACCGACATCATGCCCCTGCGCCCCTGGAACAAGCTCGCCATGATGGCCCAGTCGACCATCTCGCTGGTGCTGCTGGGCCTCGTGATCGCCCGCGCGGTCAACGTGCTGAAGTAGGACCGCCGACAAAGGAAGACCGTGATGAACGAGCGTCGATCGAAACGAAAAGAAGGTGTGGAAGGCCGCATCCAGCGCCGCGCGGGCAAGGCGGTCGCCAGCCGACGCGTGTTCGGCTACCTCGCCGGCGCCACCGCGCTCGTCGGCATCGGCGCCGGCATCCTCGTGACCATCATCGATCACAAGGACTTCGCCACCGTGGGCGACGGCATCTGGTGGGCGATCGTCACGTTGGGCACGGTGGGCTACGGCGACATCGTGCCGCACACCGCCTGGGGCCGCGTGGTGGGCTCCGTGGTCATCGTGGTCGGCGTGACCTTCATCTCCTTCCTCACGGCCACCGTGACCTCCATGTTCGTGTCCGCCGACCAGGACGAACGGGCCGCGGATGCGGATGCTCTGCGCGCCTCTCGCGAGGCGGAGACCCAGGCGATGCTGCAGCAGCTCCTCGACCGCACCGCGGCCATCGAAGCGAAGCTTGAGACCCTGAACAACGAGAAGCCCGCACCCTGATCCGCAGGCCCGCCGGCGATCTCGCGCGGAGGTCAGCCGCGGCGCAGCAGCCTCTTCACCGTGCGCACCGGGAGGAGCAGGTACAAGCCGATGAGGAAGTAGAGGCTCACCCCGAGGTAGGGCTGGATGAGCCCGCACACCGTCGCCACGGCGTAGAAGATGAGGCTCGGCGCGAGCTGATACTTCACCCGGTTGTCCTCCAGGCGCTCCTCCCCGGCGTCGTCGCCGAACAGACTCTCACGCTCGGCGTAGCGCCCCAGCACGATCAGCATCAGGCTCATCAGGAACAACACGATGCCGAAGAAGGCGACCGCCGTGCGCTCACCGCCGTGCTCCGTGTCCAGCAGACTCAGATACTCCTGCATCACCCGGGCCGGGTAGGGCAGGAAGGCGACGAGCAGCAGGAGCAGCAGGTTGAGGCGCAGGAAGCCGGCGTCGACGCGCTCGAGGGCCTCGGTCAGGGCACTGTGCTCGATCCAGACGATGCCGATGCTCATGAAGGCGATGAAGTAGACGAGGTACACCGGCCGTTCATGGAAGAGCGCCGACAGCAGACCGCCGCCGGCGTGCTCGGGGACCGCGATCTCGATGACGAGTAGCGTGATGGCGATGGCGAAGACGCCGTCGCTGAAGGCCTCCAGGCGGCCCTTGCTCTTTACTCCCTTTGACGGTGGCGGATTGTTCACGCCGGTGACCTCCCGGGACAGGGCACACTCCTGCTCGCGCCATGATAGAGGCTGGGCGCTGCTTTCGACAGCTCAGAAGGCCATGGTGGGCCGGCGCAAGAGTCCCTTGCCCCTGCCGTGACGTGACCGCCGGCTTCCGGCACCGGTTCACCGTCGCTCTCGAGCGCAGCCCTTGATGCTTTTGGCCGACGAGACGGCGGAGTACAATCCGCGGAGGCATCGGTTTGACCGTTCGGTAACTTCATGGCCGCACGCCGGCAGAACGACCAAGGGGGAGTGATGGCCGAGCAGACTGCTTCGGGAGCGAGGGCTGCGACAGGTGCCGTGGCGGCCGGCGGCGGCCTCATCCTCTTCACTCTCGCCGCCGGCCAGTTCCTGATGGCTCTCGACTCGTCGGTGATGAACGTGTCGATCGCCACCGTCGCCGACGACCTCGGCACGACCGTGACCGGCGTGCAGACGGCGATCACGCTCTACACGCTGGTCATGGCCAGCCTCATGATCCTCGGCGGCAAGGTCGGCGGCATCCTCGGCCGCAAGCGAGCCTTCTCCATCGGCTGCGTCATCTACGGCTGCGGATCCATGACGACGGCGCTGGCCCCCAACCTCACGGTGCTGGTCATCGGCTGGTCGTTTATCGAGGGTATCGGCGCCGTACTGATCATGCCGGCGATCGTCGGGCTCGTGGCGGGCAACTTCCCGCCCAAGGGGCGCGCGCGCGCCTACGGGCTCATCGCGTCCGCGGCGGCCATCGCCATCGCCGTCGGCCCCGTCATCGGCGGTTTCATGACCACGTACTTCTCCTGGCGGTACGTCTTTGCCGGCGAGGTGATCGTCGTCCTCGCCATCCTCGTGCTGGCGCGCCGCGCCGCGGACAATCCGGTCACCCAACGTCCGCACCTCGACCTGATCGGCGTAGTGGTGTCGGCGGCGGGGCTCGCATTGCTCGTGCTCGGCGTGCTCATGTCGTCGACCTGGGGATGGCTCTTGCCCAAAGAGGGCGCGACGTCGCTCTTCGGCCTCTCGCTCACGATCTGGTTCATCATCGCCGGCCTCCTACTCCTCTGGCTCTTCTTCCGCTGGCAGCGGCGTCTCGAGCGCGCCGGCAAAGAGCCGCTCATCGCCCCATCGCTGCTGCAGCACCAGCAGCTCACCGGAGGGCTCATCACCTTCCTGTTCCTGTTCCTGATCCAGGCGGGCGTGTTCTTCACCGTGCCGCTGTTTCTCTCGGTGGTGCTGGGGTTGTCGCCCATGGAGACCGGCGTGCGGCTGCTGCCGCTTTCGCTGGCGCTGCTCGTCGCCGCCGCCGGCATCCCGCGGCTTCTGCCCCACGCCTCGCCGCGCCGCATCGTGCGCCTCGGCCTGCTGGCGCTCATCGCCGGCGTCATCGTGCTGATCGCCAGCCTCGAGATCGGCGCCGACTCCTCGATCGTGTTCGTGCCCATGCTCATCATCGGCCTCGGCATCGGGGCGCTGGCCTCGCAGCTCGGCAACGTGACCGTGTCGGCGGTGCCCGCCGAGATGAGCTCCGAGGTCGGCGGGCTGCAGAACACCGCCACCCAGCTCGGCGCCTCACTCGGCACCGCGCTGGCGGGCTCGATACTCATCGCCGCCCTCACGGCCTCGTTCCTCACCGGGATCGAGCAGAATCCGAACGTGCCGCAGCAGATGAAGGACCAGGCCAACGTGCAACTGGCCGCCGGCGCTCCGTTTGTCTCGAACAGCACCGTCCAGGAGCAGATGACGAAGGCCGGCGTCCCGCAGGATGTCACCGACGAGGTCCTCGCCCAGAACGAGGCCTCGCAGATCGACGGCCTGCGTGCGGCCCTCGCGGTGCTGGCGGTCATGGGCGTTGTCGCCCTGTTCTTCACGAGGCGGATCCCGAAGAAACAACCGGGTTCGGAGCCCGAGCCGGCGTAGCGGCGGCCCGCGCTCGCCCTGGCTTCCCTTGACATTCTTACATACGAATATAAGATTCGCCCATGTTTCAGTATACTCTCACGCCCGGCATCGAGGCCGACCTGGCGAGGTTCGACGATCTCGCTAAGCGATTCGATGTGCTCGCCACCCTGCCGAGGACCTGGTCGGGCCATGTGCGACGGGACCTGGAGGCCCAGGCGATCGGTGCTTCGGTGGCGCTTGAGGGCGTGCCCGTCACCGTCGACGACGTGCGTCGCATCCTGGCGGGCGATCGGCCGGCGCGCGTAAGCGAAGGGGACGCGAGCCTCGTGGAAGGCTATCGCGACGCGATGCGTTTGGTCCTGCGTCGGGCCGACGACCCCCACTACACATGGACCGCCGAGATCTTCCGCAGCATCCACGAACGGGTGATGGCGCAATCCTGGGCTTCGCGTGCCGGGCTCCTGCGCGAGCGGCAGAACCGGCTGCAGGACAGCCGGACCGGCGAGCAGGTCTATTTGCCGCCGCCGACCGAGGAGGTGCCACACCTCCTCGATGATCTGGCGGCCTGGCTCGCCCAAGCTTCGTCGGACCCGCCCGTGCTGGTTCGGGCGGCGCTCGCGCATGTGATGATGGCGGCGATCCACCCCTTTGCGAACGGCAACGGGAGGACGGCGCGGATCGTCGCCTCTCTGGTCATGTACCGCGGCGGGTTCAGGCATCCGCAGTTCACGAGTCTCGAGGAGTGGTGGGGTCAGCACTCTGACGACTACTGCGAAGCATTCGCCTGCCTCGGTCCTCAGTGGGACGAGACCGCGGACGTGACGCCGTTCGTGGCCGCGCATGTGTCGGCCCAGAAGCGGCAGGCGGAAGCGCTGTCTCTCAGGCACGGAGCCGAGCAGATCCTCTGGATGGTGCTCGAAGACATCGCGATCCACGACCTCGGCGCCAAGCCTCGGGTGGCGAATGCCCTGTGGGAGGCGTTCTTCGGGCGCGAAGTGACGAATCGCTACTATCGGGGCCTTGCCGACGTGCCCCAGGTCACAGCCTCACAGGACCTGAAGCAGCTCCAGACGTCCGGCCTTCTCGCGCCCGAAGGCGGCGGCCGGAGCCGGGCCTACCGGGGGACGGTCGCCCTCATGCGCCGGGTCGTGGAGGCCGCGGGCCTGGACGTGGATGTTCGCGGAGCGGCGGTGCCGGACGATGATCTGCGGGCCGACGTCGTCGCGGCTCTTGCTGCCCGCATACGCGGAGCGGACTGCTGACCCACCTCGCCACCGTTCAGCTTTGACGGGCGCGCAGGTCGCCCCAGTGCCTGGGGGCGCCGCACCCGATTCGTTCTCACTCTACGTCTTGACCGCGCTGAAGCCGCTCGGCGTCGGAGGCGGTGAACTGACGCCGCCGCGGCGGCATCGTCGCCGGCGCCGCCTCTGCCGCCGTCGGGTGGGCCTTCGCATGGCTCTCGTACCAGCGCTGATAGGCGCTCACGAGGGGTGCCGAGGTGAGGCCGTGCAGCAGGACGCTCAGGGCCACGGTGACGACGACCGCGGTGAGCAGCGTCTGCTCCTCGGGCACGCCCCTCTCCACGACGAGGAGCGCGAACACCACCGAGGCGAGGCCGCGCGGGCCGAACCAGCCGATGAAGGCCACGGTCGGCCTCCGTACGCCCATGCCCGCCATGGCGATAGCGACCGGGAGCATGCGCACGATTGTGAGACTGAGCGCCGCGTACAGGACGACCTGCCAGGTGATGTGCGGGATGACCCAGCCCAGCGCGAGGGCGCCGAAGCCGATCCAGGTGACGGCGGCGAGAAAGCCACCCATCTCCTCCGTGAAAAGGGCGACACCGCTGTGCTCGCCGGACGCGCGCCCGAAGACGAGGCCCCCGGCGAAGGCGGCGATGAAACCGCTGCCGCCAAGCGTCAGCGCGAGAGCGTAGGCGAGGAGTGCGATGGCCAGCGGGACGATCTGCCGCCACTCGCTGCCGATCCAGCCGTGCCGCTCGGCGACTCGGAGGAGCAGCCCGCCCAGCAGACCCGCGGTCACGCCGGCCGCCAGCCCCCAGCCGATCTGGGCGGCCGCGTTGCTGACGACCGCCCAGCTGATCCCCGTCGTGAGCTCCGCGTTGGCGAGGTCGAGCGCCACGAGGAAGAAGGGCACCGCGAGGCCGTCGTTGAGCCCGCTCTCCACGTCGAGCGCCTGCCGCACGCGGGCCGGCACAGAGGCGTCGGTCACGACCTTCTGGCCGAGCGCCGCATCAGTCGAGGCCAGCATGATCGACAGCAGGAAGACCGAGGCGAGCGCCATGCCGGGGAACACGAGCACGCCGACGCCGGCCCCGGCAAGCATCGTCAGCGGCAGCCCGATGAGGAGGAGGCGGCTGGGCCATCCGAGCTCGTGGCGCAGCGCGCGCAGGTGCAGCCGCGTCGCGTCGCTGAAGAGCAGCAGCACCAGCGCGACTTCGGTGACCCGCTCGGCCACTGTGCTCCCGACGGAGACGTCCAGCAGGCCGAGCGCCGAGGCGCCGACCACGAAGCCCGCCGCCACGAAGACCATCGCCGAGGTGATCCCCCGCCGGTCGAGCGGCCTGGAGAAAGCGCCCCAGACGACGATGATGACCATGATGGTCGCCAGCGCCACCATCACGCTCCCTCCTCCCTCGCATGCCCACCTGCCCCGCGGCGGCTCCCGGCCATACTACAGCCGCGGTGGGGAGCAGGAGATCGCGCCTGGGTCAGCCCCTGCTGCGGTCGCGAACGAGGTAGGCGACGATCAGTGCCGCCGGGAAGAAGAACAGGCTGAAGATGAAGAACAGCACGAAGCTGTGCCCTTTGCGACCGGCGACGCGGGCCGGCCAGAACGCGATGGCGATCCAGATGATGACGGTGATGACCCACCAGATGAAGTCCATGTTTCTCCTCGATCCAGAATGAATTGCTCGGTTCTCCAGTCGCAAAGACCCGCAGCGAGTCGCAGCGGTCGGTCGCCAGGTTCGGCTCGGCGCTCGGGAAGAGGTACCCTGCAACGACGCAGCGTAACCATTCGGTAACTGCAGCGGCTCGGCTACACTGGCGGGATGGGTGAAGCACACCGCCGGTGGTAGCCAGCGAGGAGACAGGACGTGAGCGACACAAGGGATGGACTGGGCGCCGGCGGCGCTCCCGACGTGCCACCGAGAGCGCCGCCGGCGTTCCATCTGCTGGCCAAGCCCACCGGCTCGGTCTGCAATCTGGACTGCGCCTACTGCTTCTTTCTCGAGAAGGAGAAGCTGTACCCGGGGGCGCGCTCGCACATGAGCGACGAGCTGCTCGAGAACTACATCCGGCAGCTCATCGAGGCGCACCGCGCGCCTGAGGTGACGATCGCCTGGCAGGGCGGCGAGCCGATGCTCATGGGCCTCGAGTTCTTCCGCCGGGCGGTCGCGCTGGCGCGCAAGTACGCCCGCCCCGGCATGACCGTGAGCCACTCGATCCAGACCAACGGCACCAAGATCAACGGCGACTGGGCGCGCTTCTTCAAGGACAACGGCTTCCTCGTGGGCCTCAGCATCGACGGCCCCCGCGAGCTGCACGATGCCTACCGCCGCGACAAGGCGGGGAGGCCGACGTTCGACAAGGTGATGCGCGGCCTCGCGGCGCTGCGCGAGCACGGCGTGGAATGGAACGCCCTAACCACGGTGCACGCCGCCAATGCCGAGCACCCCGCCTCTGTCTACCGCTTTCTGCGCGACGAATGCGGCGCCCAGTTCATCCAGTTCATCCCCATCGTCGAGCGGCCCACCGAGGACGGCGTGCCGTACGGCAACGTAGTCACCGACCGTTCCGTGACGGCCGCGCAGTGGGGCGCCTTCCTCAGCGGCGTCTTCGAGGAGTGGGTACGCCGCGACGTCGGCGAGGTGTACGTACAGCTGTTCGACGTCGCGCTGGCCAGCTGGCACGGCGAGCCCGCCGGACTCTGCGTGCACTCGCCCACCTGCGGCGCCGCGCTCGCCCTGGAGTTCAACGGCGACGTGTACGCCTGCGACCACTTCGTGGAGCCCGCGTACCTGCGCGGCAACATCGGCGAGCGGCACCTCGCAGAGCTCGTCGGCTCGCCGGAGCAGCGGCAGTTCGGCCGGGACAAGCTCGACACGCTGCCCCAGTACTGCCTCGAGTGCGACGTGCGTTTCGCCTGCCACGGCGGCTGCCCCAAGGACCGCTTCATCACGACGCCCGCCGACGCGACGCCCCCATGCGAGCCGGGGCTCAACTACCTCTGCCCCGGCTTCAAGGCGTTCTTCCATCACGTCGACGCGCCCATGCGGCGCATGTGCGAGCTGCTGCGCGAGGAACGCGCGCCGTCGGAGGTCATGGCGGAGTACGGCGTGAGGCAGCCATGACCCGACCCATCGTCGACGAAGACCTCTGCATCGGCTGCGGCCGCTGCGAGGAGCTCTGCCCAGCCGTGTTCGAGGTGGGTGACGACGGCTACTCGCACGTCATCGATGCCGAGGGCTGCGAGGCCGCCGGCTGCTGCGAGGAGGCGGCCGAGGAGTGCCCCGTGGCCGCCATCTCACTGAAGTAGCGTCCAACGACCGGCCCAACCGTGGAGGATCACCCCCGCGGTCCCGGTAGCCGCACGAACGGGGGCCCTCGGTCAGCCGCGCCGGGGAGTCGTCTTTCGACGAGCATACTTTCGTGAAAATCCTCACTTGACATGATGATTTTCAAGGATAGACTCGGCCGTATGATACCGCGGCCAAATGGGATCAACGAGATCGAGCGCACGCTCGCCACCCATCCGATCGCAGCCCTTTTGGGCCCTCGTCAATGTGGCAAGACGACACTGGCGAGGATGATCGCGGACCGTCAGTCAGCCACCTACTTCGACCTGGAGAACCCCGTCGATCTCCGCCGCTTGTCGGCGCCCATGAGCGTGCTCCAAGAGCTCTCCGGGCTCGTGATCATCGACGAAGTACAAAGACGCCCCGACCTCTTCGAGTTGCTGCGGGTACTGGCAGATCGACCCCAGAACGCGGCTCGATTCCTGCTCCTCGGCTCGGCTTCGCCGCAACTGGTGAAGGGCGCTTCCGAATCGCTCGCCGGGCGCATCGGATTCATCGACCTGTCCGGCTTCGATCTGACGGAGGTTGGCGCATCCGAGCGCGACAGACTCTGGCTGCGTGGCGGCTTTCCGCGGTCCTTTCTCGCTACGAATGATCCTGCCAGCCTGGCATGGCGCGAGGACTTCGTGCGTACCTTTCTCGAACGAGACATTCCGCAGCTCGGCATCACGATCCCGGCGGAGACCCTGAGGCGCTTCTGGACGATGGTCGCTCACTATCACGGGCAGGTCTGGAACGCGGCGCAATTCGCCCGTTCGATCGGCACATCCGAAGCGACCGCTCGCCGCTATCTCGATATTCTCGCCGGCGCCTACATGGTTCGGATCCTCCCCCCGTGGTTCGAGAACATCCGCAAACGCCAGATCAAAGCACCCAAGACCTATGTTCGCGACAGCGGGATCCTCCATTCACTGCTTCAATTGGCGACGTTGTCGGACGTTCAATCGCATCCCAAGCTTGGAGCATCGTGGGAGGGCTTTGCCCTGGAGCAGGTGGTCGGTGCGCTGGGGACCCGCGACGCTTACTTCTGGGCGACCCATGGCGGCGCAGAACTGGACTTGTTCGTACGCGCCGCCGACAAGCACTATGGCTTTGAGTTCAAGTACGCCGACGCGCCCGGTGCAAACCGTTCGATGCACGTCGCTATTCAAGATCTCTCGCTGGAACACCTGTGGGTCGTTTACCCAGGCAATCAAGACTACGCGCTCGACGACAAGATCTCCGTGATTCCTCTCGATTCCATCCCACGGCTGGCACACGAGCTTCAACAGAGCAAGGAGTGATGGCACATGAGCGAACCCTTCAAGGGCGTCATCAACGTCGACATCCGGGATTCGACGCCCGACTGGGCGCCGTTCGAGCCGCCGAAGGCGCCGGACGGGGCGCCCGACGTCGTCTACGTCGTCCTCGACGACGTCGGCTTCTCGGCGATGTCGTGCTACGGCGGCCCGATCCCGACGCCCAACATCGACAAGATCGCCGCCGACGGTGTGCGCTACACGCAGTGGCACACCACGGCGCTGTGCTCGCCGACGCGCTCGTGCCTGCTCACCGGCCGCAACCACACGCGCAACTCCATGGCCTGCATCACCGAGGCGGCGGTCGGCTTCCCCAACGCCAGCGGCACTATCCCGCCGGAGAACGGGATGCTGCCCGAGATCCTCGGCGAGCTGGGCTGGAACACCTACATGGTCGGCAAATGGCACCTCTGCCCCACGGACGAGATGAACCTGGCCGCGCCGCGCCGCAACTGGCCGTCCGGGCGCGGCTTCGAGCGCTGGTACGGCTTCCTCGGCGCCGAGACCAACCAGTGGTATCCCGACCTGGTCTACGACAACCATCCGGTGGACCCGCCCAAGACCCCGGAAGAGGGCTACCACCTCACCGACGACATCACCGACAAGGCGCTCGAGTTCATCAAGGACGCCAAGGCGATCGCCCCCGACAAGCCGTTCTTCCTCTACTACGCGCCCGGCGCCTGCCACGCGCCGCACCACGCGCCCCGGGAGTGGATCGACAAGTTCAAGGGTCAGTTCGACATGGGCTACGAGGCGATGCGCGAGCAGACCCTCGCCCGCCAGAAGAAGATGGGCCTCGTGCCGCCCGACACCGAGCTCCCGCCGATCAACCCGATCGGCACGACCGAGACTCGCACGGGTCCCGACAGCAAACCGTTCCCCGCGCTCGACGTGACCAAGCCGTGGGACACGCTCTCCGACGGGGAGAAGAAGCTCTTCGCGCGCATGGCCGAGGTCTACGCGGGTTTCCTCGCCCACACGGACCACTACATCGGGAAGCTGCTCGACTACCTCGAGTGGACTGGCCTGCGGGAGAACACGCTCGTGATCCTGGTGTCGGACAACGGCGCCAGCGGCGAGGGCGGCCCCGACGGCTCGGTGAACGAGAGCCTGTTCTTCAACGGCATCCCCGACGATCTCGAGACCAACCTCGCCATGCTCGACGAGCTCGGCGGCCCCAAGACGTACAACCACTACACCAACGGCTGGGCGATGGCCTTCAACACGCCGTTCAAGATGTGGAAGCGCTACGAGTTCAACGGCGGCACCGCCGACCCGTGCATCATGTCGTGGCCGGCGGGCATGAAGGCGAGGGGCGAGGTCAGAGAGCAGTACCATCACGCGATCGACATCGTGCCCACAGTCCTCGACTGCCTTGGGGTCAAAGCCCCGCAGGTCATCAAGGGGCATGTACAGAGCGACTTCGACGGCGTGAGCATGCGCTACGCCTTTGACGACGCCGCGGCCGACGGGGCGCGCAAGACCCAGTTCTACTCGATGCTCGGTTCGCGCGGCATCTGGCACGAAGGCTGGAAGGCTGTCACGACGCATCCCACGAACGCGGGGTGGAGCAACTTCAACGACGACACCTGGGAGCTGTACCACGTCGATGTGGACCGCTCCGAGCTGCACGATCTGGCCAAGGAGGACTGGGGCAAGCTCAGGGAGCTCCAGAGCCTGTGGTTCGCCGAGGCCGGCAGGAACGGCGCGTTCCCGCTCGACGACCGCGCCCCCATCGAGATCATCATGACGCCGCGCCCGCAGCTCTCGCCGCCACGCGACCGCTACACGTACTTCCCCGGCACGGCCGACGTCCCCGAGCAGCAGGCCGTCAACATCCGCAACCGCTCCTTCGCGATCGGGGCGCTGGTCGACCTTCCGACAGCCGGAGCGGAGGGCGTGCTGTTCGCCCACGGAGCGCGCTTTGGCGGGCATGCCCTCTACATCAAGGACAACAGGCTGCACTACGTCAACAGCTTCGTCGGCATGACCGAGCAGAAGATCGACGCCACCGAGGACCTGCCGACCGGCAAGGACCTCATCCTGTCCGCCGCCTTTGACAAGGACGGCCAGGACGCGCCGGGCGTGGCCACCGGCCTCCTCTCCCTCTACTACGGTGACAAGAAGGTCGGCGAGGGCCGCATCAAGACCCAGCCGGGCTACTTCTCGCTGGCCGGCGAGGGCCTGTGCGTCGGGCGCGATAGCGGCGAAGCCGTTACCGACGACTACCCGGGTGAGGCGCCGCACCACTTCACCGGCGGTACGATCAAACGCGTCGCCGTGGACGTGAGCGGCGAGCCATACCTCGATCTGGAGCGCCAGGCAGCGGCGATGCTGGCGCGGGAGTAGCCCAAGCATCGCACGAAACGGCAGGGGCGGGGCCTTTCGGCCCCGCCCCTGCCGTTCGAAGACGCGCTAGCGTCCGGCGCGACGCGCCTGGCGCCGCCGGTGCCGGCGCCACATCACCGCAAACTGCCCGATCACGAAGGCCACGAGGGCGGTGACGACGAGCACGAGCCACAGCGGCGCGTTGAACGTCCAGAACAGCCAGGTGAAGGACACCGACTCCCTGTTCTGGACGATGAACGCCAGAAGGGCCGCTCCCAGCACGCCGAAGCCGATCAGCGATCCCGTGCCCGAACCCTGCGAACTGCCTTGCGACGCGTTGTTTGCCATAGCGTCCCTCCTCAAGGATCTCGTGGCGGCCTATCTACCCACCGCGAGGGAATCCGTCACCCTGCGCAGGCACTGTAGGGTGTGGCTCGCTGGCGCCATCTCAAGGGCTTTTGCACGACGGAGGTCAGGGGTTCGAGCCCCCGACGGTCGACCAGGCACAAGCATTGTCGAGGGCTGTTTGGAGCCGCCCACCGCCTCAGAGCCTACCCCGACGCGGCCACCACCGCGAGGAGCTCGACCGGGTCGAGCGCCGGGATCGCAGAGTTGGCGAAGTCGTCGCGATCCCGCGTCACGATAACGGTCGCGCCGGCGGCGCGTGCTGCCTCATGCAGCACCGCATCCTCATAGTCGGAGAAGTCGATGTCGAGGGCGCCGTCCAACACGTCCCTGCCCACCGGCGCGACCTCGAACAGGCCGAGCAGCCCGTGCACCTGGTCGCGGGCCCTGCGGCTGCCGAAGCTCTTCGCCGCGATGGAGTAGACCGTCGTCGCGGTCGTGGCGCAGATCGAACCATTGATGCGGCCATTGTCCACCAAGGCGAACAACTTGGAGGCAGCGTCGATGTGGGGCTCCCGCTCCAGCAAGACGTCGAGGATCACGTTGGTGTCGAAGAGGACCTTCACCGGTACTTCTCCTCGAGATGGCAACGGTAGTCATCTTCGGTGACCGTGGCGCCCTTGAGTGCGCCGATCAGCGCCCGCACGCGAGGCGTGAGTTCCGTACCCGGGATCGGCGCGTCTGCCTCGATGAGAGCGAAGTAGTCCGCGACGAGCTGGGAGACCGACTTGCCTGAGCGGTGCGAGTAGCGTTTCGCCCTGTCGATCAGACGGTCATCGAGACGCAAAGTCAGCTTCGTGTTCATGCCCGTACCTCCTGACGTACAATCACTACAGCGATTATACGGCATTCCGGCGAGTGCCACAAGAGCTCTGTGGTCTTCCCAACCTGAAGTATGCAGATGGGGGCCGAGCCGGGACAGCCTGGTCAGTCGGTGAGAGCCGGCTCACAGGCCGTTGATCAGGATGCATACGTTCCGGCCACAGGGGCGCGTCGGGTGGACTATGCAGAAGAGCCCGCCGAACGCTCCGGAGCGGGCTCCGTGTGCACGGCCACCTCCGCAGGTTGCCGCCTGCTAACATGGTGCCGACGCCGCATTGTGAAGGACTCATCCGGTTCGGCAGACTCTGCGGCGAGGCGGAGGATCGCCCCTCGAAGGTTCGAATCGGTGGATGCGCCAAAGCGGCTCGACGAAGACGTACACCGATATGACGAAGAAGGCGAAGACGGCGACCCTCGGCAACAGCAGGCCGCCCGCGGTGGCGATGGCCAGCACGATCAAGGACGCCAAAGCGTATCAAGAGTCAGCTGAGTGATATCGTCAACGACTCATTGAGTCGTCTTCTCCCACATCGCGTCGCGCCCGCCCTTCGTGCAGCGGATCTCACGTTTGTCCCGAAGTTCGCCAAGCACGCGCACGATCGTGGGCCGACTGACCCCTGGGCATGCTCGCGCCACGTCGGCGTAGCGGAACGTCGTCGGGAGATGCCGGATGCAGTCGATCACCATCTCGCGCTTCGCGCCACGGCCCGTCCCCATCTGTCCGACTCTTTGCTCGAACTCCAGGTACGCGGCGATCAGGATGCCGTGTGAGTACTGCAGCCAGGGCACCAGGTCGTGTCGGCCTTCATGCCAGCCATCCGACGAAGCTTCCAGCGCCTCATCGTAGGTCTCTTTGGTGTCTTCAATGACCTTCTCGAGACTGATATATCGCCCGACCTCGTGGCCCGCCTGGTAGAGCAGCATGAGGTTCAAGATCCGCGACAGCCGGCCGTTGCCGTCTGAGAACGGGTGGATGCAGAGGAAGTCGAGCACGAACGCGGGGACCGCGATCAGCGAGGCGACCTGCCCCCCGGACACGACGGAGCGATAGCCGTTGACCAGCTCGTTCATGGCGACGTCGACGAGGTGAGGCGCCACGGGGCTGAACCTCAGGCGGTGTGTCCCATCGGCCATGACATCGACGATGTCGTTCGGAGCGCTCTTCCACGCGCCTCCCGGGGTACGCGAGAACTGGTAGAGGTCCCGATGCAGCTGGAGTACAAGCCCAGTCGAGACGTCCAAGCCGACCGCATTGGCGTGGACGGTGGACAGCACATCGCGATAGCCGGCGATCTGCTGCTCCGCGCGGTCCCTCGGTATCGTCTTCTCGGCGGCGAGGTCGGCTACACGTCCCAACGCCGCAATCACACCTTCGATCCTGTTCGACGATTCGATGCTCTGGACTCGTGCGACCTCGCGAAGCGCGCTCAGCGCCTGCGGCGACTGCTTCTCGAACAGCTGCTGCTTGCCCTTGTACTCGCCGAGGAGGCCGATCGAGCGGACCATGGACATGGGCACGGTCGTCTGCTCGAGATGGCCGGGTCCAAACGAGCCACGCATGTCTCCTCCTCGTGAGAATGAATCGTGTGACGCCGTAACGATATCGTTAATGCGTCACAGTGTCATTCTTGGATCGGGTGACCGGGGCGATCTCACTCGGGACGAGTACTCCGAGGTCAAGCGTACGGCCGATGAGATCGTCGAGTTCGTGGCGGAGCGCATGGAGGAAACCGAAGACGATTAGCAGCCGCTCTGCCTTCGCCGCCCAACTTCGTCAAAGCCCCTTTCCTGCCCGCGACCCTTTGCCCCCCGTCACCAGCACATAGACGCTGATGACCGCCACCCACACGGCGAAAAGCACCACGATAGGCTCGAAGAACGTGATGCTGAGGATGAGCACGGCCGCCGTCACGAAGCCGGTCAGGGACGTCCAGCGTGGCCAGTGCGAACGCCGGATGATCGTGGAGGTGGCCAGCGTGAAGACGCCGGCCACCTTGGCCGCGTACACGAACAAGAACGAGTAACCGACCGAACGCGCGTAGCCGACGGTCGCCACGTCGGTCGGCGTGGCCGTCCCGTAGCGATTGCCGGCGATCAGGCCGCCGAGCACGGCGGCGGCGGCGAACAGCATGGCGACGAAGAGCAGGCCGCTGCCGAGAAAGACGGTGGCGAAGAACTTGTCTTCACGCTCGCCGATGCGGTCGCGGACGACGCCGATGAACCACAAGAAGGCGATCCCGGCGAACGGCACGATGTAGAGACCGACCAGCGCCATCGTCGAACCTGGACCCGTCAAGTTCTCCATCACGGTCTGCGTGTCGAGACCGCGGCCCACGGCTTGCCGCAAGAAGGTGAGCGCAAGCACGAACAGGCCGGCGAAGACGATCCCCGCTACCCCGGCGGCGCGCGGCGTCGTGAGGCTACGCTCGGCCACACTCTCGAACGTCGGCAGTCTGTCGGACGGTAGGCCAGAGGTGGCCATGGCTCCTCCTCGAATCGCTTACGGCACTCGTGCTCGTGCTACCCCTGAGGACGACTCTCCAAGTGGTCCCCAAGAGATAGGATATCGTGCTGTGACCTCACGGTAACCCTAAGGTCGGTATCCAGACCGCGCGACAGGAGCACACATGGGACAGGCGATCGGTGAGATGCTTCCCCTGGCGATCGGCATCGCCATCAGCCCGCTGCCGATCATCGCCATCATCCTCATGCTGATCACGCCGAAGGCGCGCAGCAACGGCCTCGCCTTTCTCGGGGGCTGGATGCTCGGCCTAGCGGTCGTCGGCGCCATCGTCCTCATCGTGGCCAACACCGCGGGCATCGCCACGTCGAGCGGGCCGTCGCAGACGGTCAGCTGGATCAACCTCGTGCTGGGCCTGCTGCTGCTGGTCGTCGCCTGGCGCCAGTTCGGCAAGCGCCCGAAGCCGGGCGCCGAGGCGCCCCTGCCGAAGTGGATGCGGGCGCTGGACGGCTTCACGCCCACTCGATCGCTGGCCATCGGGGCGCTGCTCTCCGGCGTCAACCCGAAGAACCTCATCCTCAACGCGACGGCCGCCGCCGGCATCGCGCAGACCGGCCTCGCCGGCGCCCAGCAGGCCGTGGTCCTCATCGTGCTCGTCATCATCGGCAGCTTGGGCGTCATGGCTCCGGTGGGCGTGTACTTCGCCATGGGCGACAAGGCGGCGCCGGTGCTGGGCGGCTGGAAGACCTGGCTGGCGGCCAACAACCCGACCGTGATGATGGTGCTCTTCCTGGTGTTCGGCGTGACGCTGATCGGCAAGGGCATCAGCGGATTGTCGTGAGGTCGCCGCGACCGTCAGCGGGCCGGCCGCGGGGCCGCCCCGCGGGGTAGTGCGAATCGGGAAGATAGAAGCCAATCCTTATCTTCCCCGTTCGCGATAGGGCGCCCGGCCGCCGGCCGGCCACACGTCACGGCGTTGTGACCGCCGGCCACAGACAGCGACGGGGCGGCCCATGGGCCGCCCCGTCGCGTCGTACGGATCTTGAAGCTGGTCTTAGGCCTCGTGCTTCTTCGCGCCGAAGGCGTGCTTGAGGTCCTTCTCCTGCTCCTCCGTGAGGTTGGAGCGCACCAGCGTGGCGTTGGTGCCCTTGACGGCCGCCAGGAACTTGTCTTCGGTCATCTGCCCGATGAGCAGGAACCAGCCGGCTTTGCCCGGCGGCACCGCGTCGCCCATCTGCTCGAGCACCTGCTTGTCGATGCCGGTCTTGCCAAGCTTGCCGAAGAGGCCGCCCATGGCGGCGCCGATGGCGAGGCCGAGGAACGGCACGAAAAAGAGCAGGCCGAAGAGCATGCCCCAGAAGGCGCCGCCCATAGCGCCGGCGCCGACCAGGCTGTGACCGTGCTTGACGTGCGGCTTGCCGTCCAGGTCGCGCACCACTTCGGCGGCGTCCTGAAGCTGTACGATCAGGTCTTTCTGCAGCTCCGCGAGCTTGAGGCCGAAGCGGTCGGCCTCCATCTCGTTCTCAAAGCCGAGTACCATCAGTTCACTCATCTGCGCTCCCTCTGTTGGTGATGATCTGGTCTGCGTTCGGCCTCGCGGGCGCGAGGCTCTTGACCCGTCTTCGTGCGTCATGCCCACGGGGCGGGCGGACCAATCCCCGCTGTAGCAGTTACCGCTGGGTGACTCTACCAGACGAAGCCGTCGGCAGACGGAATGCGCGCGCGTTCCGTTTCCGCGCGGTGAGCTCGTGGCTGCGCCGCGAGTGTCGTCTTCCTTAGAGGAGCCTGACCATGGGTTGCTGCCGGCTCGCCGCCGTGGGGAGTTTCTTCCCCCGGATCGCCCTGCTGCTGTGGGTCTTCACCAACTACGTCGACCGCGCCTTCTCGGGCTTCCTGCTCCCGTTGGTCGGCCTCATCTTCCTGCCCTTCACCACCATCATGTTCTCCCTCGTGTACAGCCCTGTCGCCGGCGGCGTTGTCGGCGCGAACTGGATCTGGGTCTTCCTGGGGCTGCTCCTCGACATCATGTCCTACAGCAGCAGCGGCTACGGGCAGCGCCAGCGTTCGAGCGCGTCGGCAAGCTGAACCGGGATCGACACGACGAGGGAGCGTAGATGACGCGCGCCCACGAGCCCGGCGAGGGCCGCGGTTGGATCGAGTTCGTCGGCCTGTTCGTCATCTACGGGCTCATCCTGTACGGCCTCACGGCGTACCGGCAGTACTTTCGCTGAGCCTCTGAGACGCGGAAGGGAAGTGCCCGCGACCCGCGCATGCGATACGCTCCGGTCATGACCCCAACCCGCCCTTCCTGCCCGTGGGAGCACGCCGGCATGCGCATCGAGGCCGGGCGCCTGCTCGTCGCGGGACGCGACGCTGAGGCGCTTGCCCGCGAGCACGGCACGCCGCTGTACGTCTACGACCTGCAGCGCGTGGCCGAGGTCACGCGCGCTTTGCAGGACGCTCTGGGCCGCGCCGGCCTGCGCCACCGCGTCCGGCTCGCGCTCAAGGCCCTCCGCGAGCCGGCGCTGCTGCGTGTCCTCCGGCGCCTCGGTCCGCCCGGCGACCCGCTGGCGGTCGGGCTGGACGCCTGCTCGCCGGGCGAGGTGTTGCACGCCCTGGAGTGCGGCTTCCTGCCCGAGGAGATCAGCTACACGGGGACCAACGTCTCGGAGCGCGACCTCGACGTCATCGCACCCCTCCCGCTGCACATCAACGTCGACCTGCTCACCCAGATCGACCGCCTCGGGCGCCGCTGCCCGCGGCGCGCCGTCGGGCTGCGCCTCAACCCGCGCGCGGGAGTGATGCGCGGCCGTGCGGAGAGCCTTTACAGCGGCACCCGGCCGACCAAGTTCGGCATCTATGACGAGGACCTCGAGGAGGCCGTGGCACGCGCCGCGCGCCACGGCCTCAGCATCGACACGGCGCACTTCCACCTGGCGAACGGCATGCTGGACGACGAGCTTCCGGCCTTCGACGAGGCGCTCTCCGCCGCCGCGCGCATGGTGCGCCGGCTCGTCGTTGAGGGATGCCCGCTGGAGGAGGTCAACGTCGGCGGAGGCCTGGGGACGCCGCTGCACGAAGGCGAGCGGCCGCTCGATCTTGACGCCTACGCCGGCATCCTCGCGCGGCACTTCGGCGACCTGGGGGTCGCCGTCGGCGTCGAGCCCGGCGAGCTCCTCACCAACGAGGCCGGTCTGCTGCTCGCCGAGGTGGTCACCGTCGAGCGGCGCGACGGGACGACCTTCGTCGGCCTCGACTGCGGCTGGAACGTGATGAACGACCATCTCATCTACGGCCGCGACCAAGAGTACGTCGTGTGCGGCCGGGCCGACGCGCGCCCGGCACAGCGCGTCACCGTCGCCGGCCACATCAACGAGGGCGACGACCTGTTCGGCGAGGATGTCCCGTTCCCCGATGTGGCCGAGGGCGACATCGTCGCCATGGTCAGTGTAGGCGGCTACTGCCAGAGTATGTGGACCGACCACTGCGGCCGGCCGCGCGCCGGCGCGCTCTTCTTCGAAGACCGCGTCTAGGCGATCCGGCCGACGGCCAGCCCCGTGTCGGGGTCGAAGAAGTGCAGGCGCTCGACGTCCACGCAGAGGCAGGCCCGCGCGTTGGCGGTGATGCCGCTGTGCGCGTCGACCTGGGCCGTGCACACCGCCTGCTCGGGCTTCACGCCGGTCTCGAGGAGCGGGGCCTGCTCGGCCGCGACCTCCTCGTCGTGCGCCGCCCTGGTCGCGTCGGTCACGACCGGGCTGGCGTCGAGCGTGAAGATCACGTTCATCTCGGCGCCGAGCTCTTCGGTGACGTCGACCTTCACATCGAGCGACGGTCGCGAGGCGTCGCGTGCCACGCCGGCGTCCTCGAGATCGGTCGGCCGGATGCCCACGACGATGCTGCGTCCCTCGTAGGCGCCGAGGTCGCGACTCGTGGGGAGCGGCCACTGCACGTCGGCGAAACGGAGCCGCCCGTCCTTGATGGTCGCCTTGACCAGGTTCATGGAAGGCGACCCCATGAACGCTGCGACGAAGATGTTCGCCGGGGCGTCGTACAGCGTCTGCGGGGCGTCGAGCTGCTGGATCCGGCCGCCGTTCATCACCGCGACGCGGTCGCCGAGGGTCATCGCCTCGACCTGGTCGTGGGTGACGTACAGCGTCGTTGTCTTGAGCCGGTCGCGGATCTGCGCGAGCTCGGCGCGCATCTGCACGCGCAGCTTGGCGTCGAGGTTGCTGAGCGGCTCGTCCATGAGAAAGGCGAGCGGCTCGCGCACCATGGCGCGCCCCATGGCCACGCGTTGGCGCTGGCCGCCGCTGAGCTGCGCCGGCTTGCGCTTGAGCAGCGGCTCGAGGCCGAGGATGCGCGCCGTGTCGACGACGCGGCGCTGCCGCTCGGCCTTCTTCGTGTGTCGCAGCTTCAGCCCGATGCCGAGGTTCTGCTCCACGGTCATGTGCGGGTACAGGGCGTAGTTCTGGAAGACCATGGCGACGTCGCGGTCCTTGGGCGGCAGGTCGGTGACGACGCGCTCGCCGATCATGACCTCGCCGTCGGTCACGTCTTCGAGGCCGGCGACGATGCGCAGCAGGGTGGACTTGCCGCAGCCGGAGGGCCCCACCAGCACCACGAACTCGCCGTCGCCGATCTCCATCGAGACGTCGTCGACGGCGACGACGTCCTTGTCGAAGAGTTTGGTCACCTGGTCGATGACGATGCGCGCCACGTCACGCCTCCGGTTCCGTCGGCAGCCTCTCGGGGGTCAGAGTGCGCCGCAGCTGCAGTTCCGCGGCGCCGCCCGCCCCGGAACGATCGAGGGCGAGAAGCCCGGCGCCGACCACGGGCGGCACGTCAAGGGGCTTGACCAGGGCGGCCGGCACGGCGGCGTGGATGCCGGCCGTGATGCGCGCCAGAAAGCCACCGTCGCCGGCCAGCACGAGGCCGCCGCCCAGCACCACGTGGACGTCGCGCCGCAGGAGGTGCAGGCGGCGGGCGGCCGACACCACCATGGCGACGATCTCGTCGGCCTGGCGCTCGACGATGCTGCGCGCCACCGCGTCTCCCTCGGCCGCGCAGCGAAGGACGAGCGGCGCCAGCCCCGCGACGCACTCGTCGAGCTCACCGCTCTGCACCGCCTCGAGCACCGCGAGCAGCGACCGCTTGCCGAGCACGGCGGGGACCTCGCGCTCGAGCACGGTGTGCGGGTCGCGCCCGTCGTGCCCGCGCACGGCGGCCCTGACGGCCTGCAGGCCGACCCAGCCGCCGCCGCCGTCGTCGCCCGAGATCGCGCCGAGAGCGGCGAAGCGCACCGTGCGTCCGCCCGGCGCCACGCCGCAGCAGTTCATGCCGGCGCCGCAGACGACGCCGATCCCCCAGCTGCGCTCGGTGCCGGCGCGCAGGACGGCGAAGGTGTCGTTGCGCAGCATGAGGTCGACGGCCAGGCGCAGAGGGCGGATCGCGTGCAGGAGCCGGCGGTCGTCGACCGGCAGGTCGGCGCCGGCGAGGCACAGCGCCCCTACGGACGCCACCGGCCGCCGCTCGGCGTCGACGCCGGCGTCGAGGCAGGCGCGGCGCACGGTCCCCAACAGCACGGCGACCGACTGCTCCATCTCGCCGGGCGAAAACGGGGCTCCGCCGCCGCGGGCCGCCCCGAGGAGCGTACCGTCCGCGGCCACCAGCGCCACGTCGACCTTGGAGTTGCCGCCGTCGACGGCGAGGATGTCAGGCGCCGAACTCATCCACCCCCACCAGCTCGGCGCCGGCGGCGCGCAGCTCCGCGAGGATCCGCGGCAGCGCCCCGGCGGTCACGTCAGGCCAGCTATGCAGAAGCACGCGGGCGCCGTCGCCGTGCACGACGCAACCGCTCACGACCGTCTCCACCACCTCGTCGACCCGGCGGCTGCCGGCCCAATCCTCCGGGTCGACGTCCCAGCCCACGTCGCGGTAGCCCATCGCTTCGAGCAAGGCCAGCACCCGCGGGTCGTCGGCGCCCGCGCCGTAGGGGCAGCGGAACCAGGGGCGCGTGTCCACCCCGGTGGCCGCGACGATGACGCTCCGCGCCCGCTCGACGGTGCTGCGCACGCCGTCGGCGGTCAGCAGATCGAGCGGCGCGTGGTAGTGGGAGTGGTTGCCGATCAGGTGGCCGCCGTCGCGGATGCGGCACGCCAGCTCGCCGTGCGCACCGGCCCAGCGGCCCTGCACGAAGAAGGTGGCGCGCACCGCCTGCTCCGCGAGGACGTCGAGGAGACGGGCCGGGTTGCCTGCGGCCGCCGGCCTCCCCCTCTCCTCGGTGTCGATCGTCAGCGCGACGCGCACGGCCCTTGCTCCTCCGCGAATCTATCAGGAAAGTTTCCTAACGGTTTCACATCTCGCACAGCATACCGTAAGATGCCGTGCATGGGAATCAAGGTCGCAGTGATCGGCGGCGGCAGCACCTACACCCCCGAGCTGGTGGAGGGGATCGGCCTGCGTCGTGGCGTCCTGCCGGTCGACGAGCTCGTCCTCCACGACATCGACGAGGAACGGCTGGCCGTGGTCGGCGGCCTCGCCGGGCGGATCCTGCGGCACCTCGACTTCCCGGGCCGCTTCGCGTGCACCACCGACCGCGAGCGGGCCATCGACGGGGCCTCGTTCGTGCTCGTGCAGCTGCGCGTCGGCGGCATGGCCGCGCGCCAGCGCGACGAGGAGATCCCGCTGCGCTACGGCTGCATCGGCCAGGAGACCACGGGGCCGGGCGGTTTCGCCAAGGCGCTGCGCACCATCCCCGTGGTGCTCGAGATCGCGGAGGACACGGCCAGGCTCGGCGCAGCCGGAGCCTGGCTGCTCGACTTCACCAATCCGGCCGGCCTCGTCACCCAGGCGCTGCTCGACCACGGCCACCGGGCGATCGGCCTCTGCAACGTGCCCATCGGCTTTCAGCGCGACTTCGCGAAGCGCCTCGCGGTCGCGCCCGAGCGCGTGCGGCTCGAGCATGTCGGCCTCAACCACCTGAGCTGGGAGCGCAAGGTGCTGGTGGATGGGGTCGACCGTCTGCCCGAGCTCATCGACAAGTACGCCGACGAGATCGCCGCCGAGGTCGACCTGCCGGTCGCGGTCATCCGCCTCCTGCGCGCCGTGCCTTCCTACTACCTCCGCTACTACTACCAGACGGCACGCGTCCTGGAGGAGCTCGCCGCGGGTCCGTCGCGGGCCACCGAGGTGATGGCCATCGAGCGCGGGCTGCTGGAGATGTACGCCGACCCCGCGCTCAACGTCAAACCCAAGCTGCTCGAGGAGCGCGGCGGCGCCTTCTACTCCGAGGCGTCGGCGATGCTCATCGAGTCGCTGTTCACCGGCCGCGGCGACGTCCAGGTCGTGAACACGCGCAGTGACGGCGCCCTGCCCGGCCTCGCCGCCGACGACGTCGTCGAGGCGCCCTGCCGCATCGACCGCGACGGCGCCAGGCCGCTCCCCTTGGAGCCGCTGGCGCCGGAGATGCTCGGCCTCGTCCAGCAGGCCAAGGCGTACGAGCGCCTGACGTCGCGGGCCGCTGTGACCGGTGACCGCGACCTGGCGCTGAAGGCCCTGATGGCCAACCCGCTGGTGCGCGAGTACGACGTCGCGGCGCCCATGCTCGAGGCGCTCCTCGAGGCCAACCGGGCCTACCTGCCGCGCTTCTTCCCGCCCGCCTGACACCGGCGCCGGCCGCCGGCCGGCCGCCTTGACGCGGCGGGCCGCGAGGGGCTATCGTCGTAAAACATAAGGAAAGTTTCCTTACTAAAGATCTTCTCGACGGAGGGGGCGAGGGCGACGGGCGCACGCGCGGAGACGATGACAGGCCAACCGCAGCTTCTGCGGGCGATCAACGAGCGCCGCGTGCTCGAGCTGATCCGGGAGGCCGGTTCCATCTCGCGCGCCCCGATGGCGCGGGCCAGCGGCCTCTCAAAGCCGACCGTGTCGCTGGCGCTGGCCGGCCTCGTCGAGGCCGGCCTCGTGCACCAGGTCGGCCAGTCGAGCGGCGGCAAGGGGCCGCGCGCCCTGCTGTACGAGCTCAACCCCGGCTCCGGCTGGGTGGTCGGCATCGACGTCGGCCGCCAGTGGGTGCGCGCCGCGGCCGCCGACATCACCGGTGAGATCGTCGCCCGGCGCGACGAACGCGCCCGCCTGCGCAGCACGCGCGCGCTCGTCGCGCAGATCGGCGGGCTCGCCCATCAGGTGGCCGGCGACGCCGGCATCGAATGGGCGCGCGTGACCCACGCCACCGTGGGGAGCCCCGGGGTGCTCGACCCGAGGCGCGAGCTTGTCGAGCACGCCCCCAACCTCCCGGGTTGGGGGCGTCAGGGCATGGTCGGCGCCATCCGCGATGAGCTCGGTACCGGCGTCACCTTCGAGAACGACGTCAACCTGGCCGCGCTCGGCGAGCGCTCGCACGGCCTGGGGCGCGACGTCGACGACTTCGTCTTCCTCTGGGCGGGCACCGGCGTGGGCCTCGGCATCGTCATCGGCGGCGAGCTCTACCGTGGCGCCGGCGGGGCGGCCGGTGAGATCGGCTACCTGCCGCTCGGCGAGGGCGACCCGCACGACCGGGCCAACCGCTCTCGCGGCCAGCTCGAGGAGGCGGCCGCGGCGAGCGGCGTGGTGCGTCACGCCCGCGAGCTGGGCATGAAGGCACCGCTCACGCCGCGGGCGATCTTCGGCGCCGCGAGACGCGGCGACACCCTCGCCGGCGAGGTCGTCGCCGCCGAGGCGCGGCGCCTCGCGCTGGCGATCGCCGTGATCGTCCCCGTCATCAACCCGGCGCTCGTGATCCTCGGCGGCGGCATCGCCGGCAACGGGGACCTGCTCGTGGCCCCCATCGAGGAGGAGCTGCGCGCCCTCACGCCGTTCCGGCCGCGGCTCGCGGTCTCCGAGCTCGGCGAGGAGGCCGTGCTCGCGGGGGCGATAGCCACGGCCCTGAGCGCCGCGCAAGACAAACTGTTCAGCCGCACCGGCGTTCTCGCCGTGAAGGAGGTCGGCGTGTGAGCGACGCGCGCCGCACGCCTAGACGTCAGCCAGCACAAGGGGGAGGGCTTCAGCCATGAAACGCCTACTGCTCTACATCGGGATCGCCGCCCTGGCGGCGCCCGTCATCGTCACCGCCGCGGCCTGCGGCGGCGGCGGCGGCGACAGCGCCGCCCCATCGCCCATCGACACCAGCGCGAGCCAGGAACCGGTCACGCTCACCGTCTGGCATCCGTGGACGGTGAAGTCCGAGAAGGAGGGCTTCGCGACGGCGGTGGCCCCATTCGAGACGATGTATCCCTGGATCACGCTGAACATCGTCACCTTTCCGAACTCCGACGAGTTCGACCAGACGCTGATAAAGAACATCAACGCCGGCACGGCGCCGGACGTGGCCATCTCCTTCGGACCGGACTACGTGGGCAAGTACGCCGCCGACGGCCTCTGGGAAGACCTCAAGCCGTACATGACGGCCGACGACTTCAACATGGACGTGTTCGCGCCGGCCGCCCTCAGCTACACGTCGTACCAGGGCAAGCAGGTCGCCCTGCCGGTGCTCACCGACGCCTACGGCCTCTACTACAACAAGACCATGTTCGCGAAGGCGGGCCTCACGGAGCCGCCCAAGACGATGAGCGAGCTCATGGACTACGCCAAGAAGCTCACCGTGCGGGACGCGAACGGCGACATCAAGGTGGCGGGTTTCGTGCCGCTCAACGCCTTCAACGAGCTCGGCCCGTCGGACCTCGCCCACGCCTGGGGCGCCAAGTGGTTCGATTCGAGCAACAAGGCCATCCTGGCGAGCGACCCCGGCTGGGCGAGCGCGTTCACCTGGCAGAAGCAGCTCGTCGACTGGTACGGCAAGGACGCCATCACCAAGTTCTACGCCACCTGGGTCGACAAGGAGTGGACCCCGGATCAGGTGTTCGAGACCGGCAACGTGGCGATGATCTGGGACGGCGAGTGGCGCACCAAGATGATCGCCAACGACAAGGCCGCCATCGACTATGACACGGCGCCGTTCCCGGCCGCCGACGACCACCCCGAGATGTACGGCTCCGGCCGCGTGGGCGGCACCATCTGCGGCATCCCTCGCGGCGCCAAGAACCCGGATGCGGCCTGGCTGCTCGTCAAGTACATGTCGACCGACACCGACTTCCTGGTGGCGCTGGCCAACATGCTCGGCAACGTGCCGACCACCAAGGCCTCGGCCGACTCGCCCGACCTGCAGGTGCCTCCACAGATGACGACCTTCATCGACGTGTGGAACCACGCCGAGTCGCTGTTCCAGCCGCCGCTCCAGTCGGTCGGCGCGACCTACGCGGATTTCCTCAACAACTACAACGACAAGTGGGTGCAGGGCAAGGGCGGCGACCTGCAGGTCGGTCTGCAGACGGTGGACCAGGACATCGATAACGAGCTGTCGATGGGGCAGGCGCCGTGAGCCCGCGGCGGGTCACGGCGCTCGTCTAGAGGAAGGACCCGGTCATCGCCACCGTCCCGACGGCGATCCCCCGGCGGAGCGTGGCCGAGCGGCGGCGCGCGCGCCGCCGCTCGGCCCTCCGCAAGTACGGCGTCGTGCTCCTGCTGCTGGCGCCTTGGATCGTCGGCTTCTGCGCCTTCACGCTGGGGCCGATGATCCTCAGCCTGTACTGGTCCTTCTGCCACTACGACATGGTCAACGCGCCCCGGTGGATCGGCCTCGCCAACTTCAAGTTCATGTTCGGGCTCGGCACGATCAAGGGCCTGCCCCCCGGCGCCCACGACCCCTACTACTGGCTCTCCGTGCGCAACACGCTGTGGATCATCGCCTTCGGCGTGCCGCTGCGCATCGTCTTCGGCATGCTCACGGCCATGTTGCTCACGCGCCCCAAGCGCGGCGTCAACGCCTACCGCACGCTGTTCTTCGCGCCGTCGATGGTGCCGCGGGTCGCGACGGCGCTCGTCTTCGTCTACTTGCTGAACCCGGTGTCCGGCCCGATCAACAACCTCATCGACGCTATCCCCGGCCTCTCGGCACCGCTCTGGTTCTTCGACCCGGCCTGGGCCAAGCCGGCGCTGCTCATCATGGGCCTCTGGGGCATCGGCGACGCCATCGTCATCTACCTCGCAGGCCTGCTGAACGTGCCCCGCGACCTCTACGAGGCGATCGCCATCGAGGGCGCCAACGCCCGGCAGCGCTTCCGCCACGTCACGCTGCCGTTGATCACGCCGGTCATCTTCTTCACCCTCATCATGGGCATCATCGACGGCTTCCAGTACTTCGACCAGGCCTACGTGGCAGGCAACGCGGCCAGCGGCCAGAACGCGGTACTGGGCCAGCCGCAGGGATCGCTGCTGTTCTACGGCCTGTGGCTCTACGAGAAGGCCTTCCGCTCGTTCCAGATGGGCTACGCCTCGGCCATGGCGTGGATGCTCTTCCTCGCCACCATGGCCTGCACGGTCGTGCTGCTGCTCACGTCACGCCGCTGGGTGCACTACGGAGGGGGGAACCAGTAGCTTCCGTGACGACAGCCGCGCGCCCCGAGGGCACTCAGCCGGCAGGCCGCAGGCGGCTGCCGGCCAGGGTCCGCCGCCACCGCTTCCTGGGCACGATCGCCAATCACGCGGTGCTGATCGCCGTGTCGCTGATGTTCGTGCTGCCGATCGTCTGGATCGCGCTCACGTCTCTCATGACCGAGGACCAGGCGATGACGACCGACCTCATCCCGAACCCGGTGATGTGGTCCAACTTCGTCAGCGTGTTCCAGCAGATCGACCTGTGGCGCTACACCTGGAACACGGTCCTGTACGCGGGCATCACGACGATCGGGGTGGTGGTCTCGTGCGTGCCGGTCGCCTACGCCTTCTCGCGCATGAAGTGGCGCGGCCGCAACATCGTCTTCCTGCTCGTACTCTCGACGCTGATGCTGCCCGTGCAGATCACCACCGTGCCGCTGTTCGTGGTGTGGGCGCGCGACCTCCCCGCCTGGACCGGCATCCAGTTCATCGGCACGCTCAAGCCGCTCATCATCCCCAGCTTTTTCGGCGACGCCTTCTCGATCTTCCTGCTGCGCCAGTTCTTCATGACGATCCCCGACGAGCTCTGCGACGCGGTGCGCGTCGACGGCGGCGGGCACTGGCAGATCCTGCGGCGCGTCATCGTCCCGCTGTCGATGCCGGCGATCATGGCCGTGGCGCTCTTCCACTTCATCTGGGCGTGGAACGATTTCTACGGGCCTCTGGTCTACCTCGGGCAGAGCCCGCAGGCGCAGACCCTCTCCCTGGCGCTGTCCAACTTCCGCGGCATGCACCACGTGCAGTGGAACCTGACGATGGCGGCGACGCTGATCTTCATGATCCCGGTGGTCGTCATCTTCTTCCTCGCGCAGCGCGTGTTCATCGAGGGCGTGACGCTCACCGGGGTCAAAGGGTAGGCCGGCCGCCGTGAGGCGGCCGGCCTCGGCGGCAACCTTGAGTCGACCCTGCCCGCGGGGTACCATCGGGGTACGGAGGAAGGAGGCGAGATGTCCCACACCATCGTCCTTGGCTACGACGGCTCGCCATGCTCCACGGCGGCGCTTGACGAGGCGGTCGCGCTCGCCCACGGCCTCGGTCACAGCGAGGTCGTGATCGTCTACTGTCACGAGCCTCCACCGGGCCTCAGCTGCGAGCTGGATCCCGCCTGCGCCGCGGCCAAGGAGCTGCGCGACTACGAACGCGGCGTGGAGAAGGACGTCGAACCAATGCTCCACGCCGCCGCCGAGCGAGCGCGCGGCGCCGGCGTGCAGACCGAGGTCCTGCTGGTGTGGGACGACCCGGCGCGGGCCCTCATCCAGATCGCCCACGACCGCGGCTCGCGGCTGATCGTCGTGGGCTCTCACGGCGAAGGACCGCTCTCCGGAGCGCTGCATCACTGCGCGCCCTACGAACTGCTGCACCGGAGCTCCATCCCGGTGCTCGTGGTGCCGCACCGGCACTGACGCGCGGGCGCCGCGCCCCCGGGCGCCGGCGTCGCTCGCCGGCCGCGCCCGCTACGTGGTGCGGCCGGCGAGGTCGCGTACGCAGGCGACCGCGGCGCGCCAGCCGGCGAGCAGTGCCTCGCGGTCGGCGGTCGGGTCGGGGGCGAAGGTGCGCTCGGCCCGCCACAGGTCGGCGGTCTCGGCCTCATCGCTCCACAGCCCGACGGCGAGTCCGGCCAGCAGGGCCGCGCCCAGCGCCGTGGATTCCGTCTGGGCGGCGCGCGTGACCGGCACGCCGAGCACGTCGGCCTGAAACTGCAGAAGCAGGTCGTTGTGAGAAGCTCCGCCGTCGGCGCGCACGTCCGCCGGCGCCACGCCGGCGTCGCCGGCCACGGCGCCCAGAAGGTCGGCGACCTGGAAGGCGATGCCCTCGAGCGTGGCGCGCGCGATGTGCGCCGACGTGGTGCCGCGCGTAAGCCCAAGGATCGCGCCGCGGGCGCGCGGCTCCCAGTACGGCGCGCCGAGACCGGCGAGCGCGGGCACGAAGTACACGCCGTCGCTCGCCGGCACGCGCGCCGCCAGAGCCGCCGAATCCCGCGCCTCGGCGATGATCCCGAGACCGTCGCGCAGCCACTGGATGGCCGCGCCGCCGATAAACACGCTGCCCTCGAGCGCGTACGTGCGGCGGCCCCCGCGCTGCAGGGCGACAGTGCTCAGCAGGCCGCTCTGCGACTCCACGGGCTCCTCGCCCGTGTTCATCAGCAGGAAGCAGCCCGTGCCATAGGTGACCTTGGTCATGCCGCGCGCCGTGCAGGCCTGCCCGAAGAGGGCTGCCTGCTGGTCGCCGACCATCGCCGCCAGGGGCAGGGGCGCCCCGAAGACCGCGGCGTCGGTCTGCCCCACCACGCCGCTGGTGTCGCACACCGAAGGCAGCAATGCCCGCGGCACGCCGAAGAGCTCAAGCAGCTCGTCGTCCCAGTCGCCGGCGCGGAGGTCGTAGAGGAGCGTCCGCGAGGCGTTGGTGGCGTCTGTCACGTGCAGGCGGCCGCCGCTGAGCTGCCAGGCGAGCCAGCAGTCCACCGTGCCGAAGGCCAGCTCCCCGCGGGTGGCCCTCTCGCGGGCGCCGGGCACGGTGTCGAGGAGCCAGCGGATCTTGGTGGCCGAGAAGTAGGGGTCCAGCACGAGGCCCGTCTTGCGCCGCACCAGACCTTCGTGGCCGGCGCGGCGCAGGTCCTCGCAGCGCTCCGCGGTGCGCCGGTCCTGCCACACGATCGCCGGCGCGATCGGCAGCGACGTGGCTCTGTCCCACACGATCGTGGTCTCGCGCTGGTTGGTGACTCCGATGCCGGCCACGTCGGTGACGGCGACGCCGCTGCTCCGCAGCGCCTCGGCGGCCGTCTCGCGCTGCGCCGTCCAGATCTCGAGCGCGTCCTGTTCCACCCAGCCCGGCTGTGGGAAGCCCAGGCCGATCTCGCGTTGCGCGAGCGACAGCACGCCGCCGTCGGCGGCGAAGACGATCGCTCGCGCGCTGGTCGTCCCCTGGTCGACAGCGAGGATCGCGCGCCCGTTCTTCGATGCACCAGCCATCGTGCCCCCTGTCCGGTCCGCCGTCAGCGCCTCCATCATAGCGTCAGGCGACGCCGGGCAGGGCGCTGGTCGCCGGCGAGGCGACGAGCGCCCGGCGCGACCGCCAACGGCCATGTGTCCGCCTTCACATGGGTATGCTGGAGCTGAAGGATGGCGCGCGCGCGTGGTTCGTGAAGGGGAGGCACCATGGGCTGGAGGAAGATCCTCGAAGCGGAGCATCGGTTGATGCTCGAAGTCGCCGAGGCGGCCGACAAGGAGTGCGACCACATCGCAGCGACGGACGCCGTCCGCGCCGATCTCGTGGGCGACATCCTCGGGTTCTTCCGCTTCTCGGACGGCCTGCACGACCCCAAAGAAGACGGCCTGCTGTTCGCGCGCTGCCACAAGCGGGGGATGACCGACGACGACGAGCCGCTCGAGCAGATGATCGGCGAGCACGAGTGGTGCGCCGGACGTCTCGACAGGCTTCATGTGGAACTCAAGGAATTGCCTGAGGGCGGCGGCGCGGCGCTCGCCTTGGCCGCGGACCTGCGCGAGTACGTGGAGGTGCTGCGCTGCCACATCGAGGTGGAGGAGTCGCTGTTCTTCGACACGGCGCAGCACTATCTGACCGAGAGTGACCGGCGCCAGCTCACGGAAGAGTTCGAAGCGGTGCACTACGACGAGGTCGAGGAAGGCGTCGAGCAGTACTGGAAAGCGCTGGCCCACAGGCTCCTCGCCGCCGAGAGCAACTCGTAGCTCACACCCAGTCCGTGCTCCGCGCTTGTCCAAGTCGTCGGGCCGCTTCACGCCCGCACTGGACACGGCAACGGGCGTCGGCGAAGATGCGAGGCGATGGACGGCGCCCCGACAACCCCGCTCCCGTACCGCCACACGCAGATCGGCTACCCGATGCTGGCCGGCATGGCCCTGGGCACGCTGACGCAGGTGCGCGCGCTCCTCCGCGACAAGCGCGCCGGCCGGCCGCGCTGGTGGCTGTACGCACCGGGGCTGCTCGCCTTCGCCGCGCTGATGCTGGCCTTCTCGCGGCTTACCGTTCAGGTCGACGAGACGCGCGTCTCGGTGGGCTTCGGCGGCGGGCTGGCGCGGCGGCGCTTCGAGCTGCATACCATCGAGGCGGCTCGTCCGGTCAAGCCCCCTTGGCTCGCCGGCTGGGGTATCCGCCTCACGCGCCAGGGCTGGCTTTACAACGCCTGGGGTCGCGGCGCGGTGCAGCTCCGTTTCGCCGGCGGCCGCCGGTTCACCATTGGCACCGATGAGCCGGATGCCCTGCTGGCCGCCATCGAGCGTGCCCGCAAGGGTCTCGGCGCCGCGTAGGCGCCGGGCGCCGGCGGGCCGTCGTCAGCTCACGCCGCTGGTAAGGCGCCGGGCCAGCAGCCCGCCGAGAACCGCAAGGTCTTCGGCGGGCAGGTAGTGGCCGGCCGCCGCATCGAACACCACACTCGCCTGAGCAGGAAACTCGTCGTCGCCGGCCCACACCAGCACCGCCAGGGTGAGCCGCGGCAGGGCCTGGAAGGCGAAGGCAGCATCCGCCAGCTCGAGCGGCAGGCCGCCGGCGGCCGCTGCCGCGGCGCGAAGGCGGGAGAGCCCGTCCCCGCTGCCGGAGCCGGCGCCGAAGGCCTGCGCCAGCGTCGCCTCGGCGCGCTGCGCGAACGACGGCGCGTAGAACATGCCGTCGGGCAGCTCGCGGAAGGCGAGCCACTCGCCGGTCGGCGGAGTGCCGTCGGCGCGCAGCAGGTAGTGCAGTAGCAGGATGCTCACGGCGACGTGAGCCGGAGCGCCGCCGGCGCTCACGTCGCCGTCCGGATGCGTCACGAGATGCGGCCGCCCGAAGAAGGGCATGCTCACCCCACCTGGCGACAGGCCGCAGCCCGCCTGCGCGACGCACCGCGCAGGGTCTGCTGCGGCCCACTCCGACCGCGCCTGCTCCCAGGCCGCGCGAAACTGCCGGCCGACCTCTGCATCGCTCATGGGCCGGGATTCTCGCACATCGAGGACGTCCCGTGGCCGTCGACCCGACTCAGCGCGAAAGCCGCGACTGACGAGTCAGGCCGTGGGCACCTCGAGCTCGCGGCCGGCGCCGCTCGCCCAGCTCGCGCCGGCTGCCGCGACCATGACGGCCACCATCGCGCCGATCTCGAGCGGGCTGAGGCGCTGGGAGAGGATGAGAAAGCCGGCCATGGCGGCGGCGGCCGGCTCGATGCTCAGCAGCACGCCGTAGGTGGCGGCCGGCACCAGTCGCAGGGCCACGAACTCGACGAAGTACGGGAAGGCCGACGAGAGCACGGCCACAAGCGCGCCGAGCGCGAGAGCGTCCACGTGTCCAGTGATCTGCGGCCCGGTCGCCAGCAGCAACGGCGTGAGCAGCACCGCCGACCCGGCCAGCATCAGAGTGGTGACCGGCAGAGGGTCCATGTCGCGCAGGGCCCGCTTGGCGAGCAGCAGATACGCCGCCCAGAAGAAGGCGGCCAGCAGCGAGAGCGCCAGCCCCAAGCCGCTGACCGAGCTCGAGGGGCCGCCGAGTACGACGACGCCCGCCCCGGCAAGCACGATCCACAGGTAGTCCAACGGTCTCCGGCTGCCGATCACCGCCACGGCCAGCGGCCCGACGAACTCGATCGCCACGACCAGGCCCACCGGGGCATGGCTGATGGCGCCGTAGAAGCTCGCGTTCATCCCCAGGAGCGCGACGGTGAGCGCGGCGACCGGCAACCGCTTTCCACGCGGCGGCAGACGAAGTGAACGCGGCCGCACACAGTACAGGATCAAGGCGGCAAGAGCCGTCCGCAGCCAGAGCGCCTCGACGATGCCGACGGAATCGATGACCTTCACGGCCAGGGCCGAGCCGGTCTGAAAAGACAGCGCGATGACGACCACGAGCAGCGCGGCCGTGCCGGCGCCGCGGCGCGCCGAGGATGGGCCCACGGGATCTAGTGCTTCGGGGTGAACGACCCAGTCCCCCACGGCGAGGCCGCCACCGCATTGGCCACAGCTTGCGCGTCGTTGCCGCGGCGCAGCGCGTCGAGGATGCCACCGTAGTAGCCGTTGCGCATGGTGATGACGGAGGCCTTCAGCCCCTGCGCCCAGCTCGTGTATGCCTTGACCCCGACCGAGTTGAACACGGTCGCGCCGGGCATCGACTGCGTGGTGTTGAGCGGGTTGTAGTAGGCGGTGTTGTACCAGTGGCCGCCCTCGGCCATCTCCCACGCCACGACGGCGGCTACGTTGTCGGCGGTCAGCGGCACGCCGAGGCTCTTGAGAAAGGCCTGCGCCCACGTGACCTGCGTGATCTTGCCGCCCGTTTTCATGAGTAGCTCGGGCGCGGAGAGGATCTTCTTGATCCTCGCGACCACGTCCTTGAGCAGGGCGGCGCGCTCGGCGATCTTCTGATCCACCGCGAAGCGCTGGTTGTCGATCTCGGCCTGCGCCAGAACGGCCTGCCGCCGATCCTCCTCGACCGCGTGCTCGTCACGCCGCGCGAGGCCAGCGAGGCGCTGCAGCTCCGTCTCGTCGTGGCGGTCCTGCAGAGAGATCCTGCGCAGGAAGTCGAGGGCGGTCTCCGCGTCGGCCAGGCTGGTGGCCGACGTGACGAGGTCGAGCCACGTGAGCTCGCCGGTCTTGTACATGGTGCGCAAGCGCCCGGCCACGAGGGCGCGCTGCCCGTCGAGCTGGTTCCGGGAGCGGGCCAGCTGGCGCCGGGCCTGGACGAGCTTGGCGTTGACCTCGTCGAGCCGCCGGCGCGCGGCCTCCCACTTCTGCGTGACGACCTCCATCTCCGCGTTCAGCCGCTCCATCTGCGCCCGCGTGCGGCGGGCCTCCTTCTGCAGCTGGGCGAGGGAGCCCGCCGCGGGCGCGGGTGGGGCCAGGCAGACGGCGCCGACCGCCGCAAGAACGGCGACGGCAAGGGCCGTCTTCAGAAAGCGCCTCGTGAGACTCCGCACGTCCATATCCATGAGAGTGTATCGACCTTCCGCCGCGCCTCATGAGCGCAGGCGCGGCGACGTTTCCGCCTCTCGCGGGCGACCTGGGGCTTCGCGCCGCCCGCGAACCCTGCCGCGGCGGCCTCCGCCCCGGCCGCGGCCGGAGCGACAACGGTGAAGAGCCGCGCCGCCACTGTACTATGGGCGCGGAAGATCATCATATCGGGCCAGACAGGTGAAGGAG